>Ga0316620_10000028_pt1 | contig 67508 bp, 45 predicted proteins | sample OWC_Aug_M1_C1_D5_FD_207651 | JGI IMG/M metagenome (GOLD analysis project Ga0316620, IMG submission 207651) | Wetland soil microbial communities from Old Woman Creek delta, Ohio, United States - OWC_Aug_M1_C1_D5_B | ecosystem: Environmental > Terrestrial > Soil > Wetlands | place: USA: Ohio...
CCGACCCCGTGCAGGCTCAAGAGCGTCGGGTGACCATCCCCCGCCCCGGCCACGCCGACCTGGCTGGAGGTCTCGCAACGGCCCAGGTCCACGACATGCGCAACGTGCTCGAGCGGGCCTCGGCACGCGAGACCGCGGCGCGGGTGGCGGCGGGTGCGGTCTGCGGCCAGCTCCTCGAACGCTACGGCATGGCTCTCCGCTCCGGGGTCCTGCAGGTCGGCCCCCACGTGGTCCACGCCGGCCCTCCCGACTGGGAGCTGCTCGGCCGGGTGCGCCACGACTCACCGCTGGTCACACCCGAGCCCGACGCCGAGGAGGCGCTGGTGCAAACCGTGCGCGACGCCCGCGCTGCCGGCGAGACCCTGGGCGGGATCGTCGGCGCGGTAGTCCGCGGGGTGCCGCCCGGCCTCGGCTCGTACACCCACTGGGATCGCAAGCTCGACGGGCGCCTAGCCCAGGCCTTGCTCTCGATCCCCTCGGTCAAGGCCTGCAGCCTGGGCGCTGGCCTCGAGGTCTGCGGGGTCCTGGGATCCGAAGCCCACGACCCGATCGTCCCTGGCGACCACGGCCTCGAGCGCACGTCCAACCGGGCCGGCGGGCTGGAGGGCGGAGTGACCACCGGCAGCGACCTAGTGGTGCGCGCCTTCTTCAAGCCCATCTCCACCCTGGGCCGCGGTCTGCCCTCGGTGGACCTGGCCAGCGGCGAGGCGGCCACCACCGCCTGGGAGCGCTCCGACGTCACCGCGATCGGCGCCGCGCCGGTCATCGTCGAAGCCGCGCTGGCACTGATCGTGGCCGACGCCCTGCTCGACAAGCTCGGTGGCGACGCGATCGCTGACCTCGACGCGGCGTGGCGGAGCTACACCGAGCGTCTCCACCCGTGGTGGTATCCCGCCGGCGCGCGGTGATCCTCGACGGACACGGCTGAGGTACCCTTCGTAGCGTGGATGTGAACGGCGTCGACACCGCCTGCCCGGAGTGTGGCAGCGAGCTGCGCGGGGCGACCATCTGCGCCAACTGCGGTTGGGACAGCACCATTGCGCTGGTAGGCCCGGCGCGGAGGTCGCGATTGGAGTCGCTGCTCTCGGGTGGCTGGAGAGCGCTCGTCTATGGAGCCCTGGCCGCGCTGGTGATTGTCGCCCACCTGCACTACCAGGAGAGCGGACCGGCCAGCACCCTGGCTGAGACCCTGCGCTGGATCGCCCTCGGCGACGACGGGCGCAGCGCCGAGCTGCTGACCATCCACCGGGCGCACGAGGTGGCCAAGGCCACCGCCCGCCACCTCGTGCACACGATGCAGCCGCCCGACTTCGCCGGCGACTGGGTCTCCCAGCTCGCGCCCCACGCCACCATGAACGTGCGCGGCTGGATGCCCCTCCTATTCGTGCTCGCCGACAGCCAGCTCGCGCCGGCCGCGGTCCGCGAGTTCTTCCAGGTCCGTGCGGCGGACGGTTGGGGCCGCGCCTACCGCGTTGCCATTCGTCCCGTCGCGGGCAGCTCGGGCCCGAGCGCTGACCCCGAGGTAGCGCGCGACCTCGGTCTCGGCCTCCAGACCTCGTTCTTCCGTTGGGCCACACCCCCTCTCGACCAGGGCGCCTGGCTGCGGCTGGAGCTGGTCTCGGCCGGGTGCGACGGCGCTTTCGACACCGGCGACGACCTGCACCTGATCAGCTACCTGCCGGCCGAGGTCACCCTCCGTCTGGGCGGCGCCGCAGAGGACGCCCGCCGCTCTCTCGAGCAGGCCTACGTGATCGGCGAGCACTACTACCGCGTCGAGGGCAGCCGCTGGGACCTGATCGACGCCCGTCTCCTGGCCGAGTTTCGGCTCGACATCTTCTCGCTTCGCTGAGGGTTTCGGGTACGATCCAAACGTGACGTCGAGGACCGCTGGCCAGCGTCTGCTCCTCCTCGCCCTCGAACAGGGGCTCATCGACGAGTCCCAGCTCGAGGCGGCAGTGCGGACCGCCCAGGCCAAGGGCCATTCCGGCTCGGCGTGGGGCCCCGAGATCGAGGCTCTCGTGCGCGGGGGCGTCCTCGAGCCCTCGGCGGTGGTTCGCCTCGCCCAGGAGATCGGCCACGGCCAGGATTCCGAAGAAACCGCAGCCACCGCGGTCGAGCTCGAGTCCCTGGTCAGCGGCTCGCCCGAATCATGCAGCGCTGCCCCGGACATGCTCGACCCGTTCCTGGATATCGCCCTCGACCCCGAGGTGATGAGCTGGGAGCGGTACGAGATCGGCGAGTTTCTCGGCCAGGGCGGCATGGGCTGCGTCTACCGCGGCCGCGACAAGCAGCTCGAACGGGACGTCGCCCTCAAGTTCCTACGCCGCGACGACCCTGACCTGGTGCACCGCTTCCGCCGCGAGGCCCGCGTTCAGGCGCAGCTCGACCACCCGCACGTGTGCCGGGTCTACGAGGTGGGCGAGGTCGGCCGCCACGCGTACATCGCCATGCAGTACGTGCACGGTCAGAGCCTGATGGAGGCCGGGCTGTCCATGACCCTGGCGGACAAGGTGACGGTGGCGGCCAAGGTGGCGCATGCGGTGCACGCCGCCCACGAGTGCGACCTGATCCACCGCGACCTCAAACCAGCCAACATCATGGTCGAGCGTGGCAAGGGTGGCTGGCACCCGTACGTGCTCGACTTCGGCATCGCGCGCCAACGCCGGGAGGTAGACGTCACCGAGCCGGGCACGGTCATGGGAACCCTGTCCTACATCTCGCCCGAGCAGGCGCGGGGTAAGGTCAGCGAGCTCGATCGCCGCAGCGACGTCTACGGTCTCGGCGCGACCCTCTACGCCCTGCTCGCCGGTAGCCCTCCCTTCCCACAGTCCGCCGGCGCTGAGATCGTGTGGAAGGTGGTTCACGAGGAGCCGAGGCCGCTGCGACGGCGGCAGCCCGAAATCCCGCGCGACCTCGAGACCATCGTCATGAAGTGCCTCGAGAAGGATCCCGACCAGCGCTACCAGACCGCCGAGGCGGTGGGCGACGACCTCGAGCGGTTCTTGCAGGGCGAGCCCATCCACGGTCGCCGCGCCAGCTTCGGCTACCGGCTCGGCAAGCGCGTCCGCAAGCACCTGGCAGTGACCGTCGTGGCGACGGTGGCAGCTCTGGTCGTGCTCATGGCCTTGGCCTCCAACGTGCGCACCCGGAGCGCCGCCCGCCAGCGCACCGAGTTCGCCCACCGCCTCGCCCAGGAGGTCAAGGAGATGGAGGGGGCGATGCGGGTCTCGGCTCTGCTCCCGCTCCACGACCGCAGTCACGAACGGGCCGCCATCCGCGACCGCCTGCGCCGTATCGAGGAGGAGGCGCGGGACCTCGGTAGGCTGGGACGGGACCCGGCCGACCACGCCCTCGGACGTGGTCACCTCCTGCTCGGCAACTACGACCAAGCCCTCGCCCACCTGCTCAGGGCGTGGCACGCCGGCTATCACGAGGGCGCCGACGCCTACGCCCTCGGCCGTGCCTATGGCGCCCTCTACCAGAAGGGGCTGGACGAGCTGCAGCAGATCGGCAGCCCCGAGCTGCGCAGCTCGCGACGGGCCGAGCTGGTGCGGCTGTTTCGCGACCCCGCCCTGCACTACCTGCGCATGACCGACGAGGATGGTGCCGAGGCGCCGGAGTACGTGGAGGGCCTTATCGCCTTCTACGAGCAACGCTATGACGAGGCCCTGGACAAGGCCCAACGCGCCTTTCAGGCGGTGGAAGGCCTCTACGAGGCCAAGCAGCTGGAGGGCGACATCTACCTCCAGATCGGGCAGGAGCGGCTCGGGAGCGGCGACCACGAAGGCGCCCGCGCAGCCTCGCAGCAGGCCGCCGCCGCCTTTGCCGTGGCCCGTGCCATCGCCCGCTCCGACCCGGCCGTGTCCGAAAGCGAGTGCTCGCGCTGGATCCACGAGATGGACATCGCCATCCTCACCGGCGGCGACGCCGCCGAGACCTTCGCCAGCGCCGTGGACAGCTGCCGCGAAGCGCTCCGCATCAACCCGGAGAGCGTCGGCGCGCGCACCCGCCTCTCGCGCGCCTGCTGGCGGCGCGCGGACCAGCTGGCGGACCGCGGGCTGGATCCGGCCCAGCTCCTCACCACCGCCGAGGAGATGGCCGCCCAGGCAATCGAGCTCGACCCCACCAACCTTCACGCCCACTACAACATGGGCCGTACGCTGTCCACCGCCGGGGTCCGCGAGCTCAACTCGGGAGGCGATCCCAGGCCGCTGTTCGACCGGGCCATCTCGAGCTTCAGACGCGCCATCGAGCTCAGCCCGGCCTTCGCGCCGGCCCACGACGACCTCGGCTATGCCCTGGAGCGCAAGGGCAAGTACGAGATCCAGCACGGTCTCGACCCCTCGCAGTCACTGGACAGCGCCATCGCCAGCTACCGCGCCGCGATCCGGATCAGCCCACGGCCGGCCAACACCCACAACAACCTCGGCATCGCGCTCATGCGCCGCGGCTCGTACCAGTCCATGACCGGCCGCGACCCGGAGGCGTCCTTTCAGGAGGCCCTGGCCAGCTTCAACCGCGCCATCGAGCTCAACCCCAACTACGCGTATGCCCACACCAACACGGGCTTCGTCCACCACGCGCGGGCTCGCCACCTCCTCGACCAGGGCCGCGATCCATCCGGGGCCGTGACCGAGGCCCGCGCTGCATTCGCCCGCGGCGCGGAGATCAACCCCGACATACCGTGGAGCTACCCCGAGCAGGCCGGAGTCGAGCTGGTGGCGGCACGCTGGGCAGCCCGCATCGGCCAAGACCCGACGGCCTCGCTGGAGCGTGCCGCGGCCGCCGGCGAACGGGCGATCGAGCTCAACCGGCGCAGCGCGCTGGCCTGGCAGATGCGGGCCGAGCTCGAGCTGGAGCGAGCGCGTTGGGCGCGGTCACGGGGCGCTCCCGGCCTTGGCCACGTGCGCCGCGGCCTCGATGCGCTGGCCCCGGCCCTCGAGCTCAACCCGGGATCAGCCGCGGCCCTGCTCACCCAGGCCGGCCTGCTCCTCGAGCACGCGCGCCTGGAGACCTCGTACCGGCTTCGCCAGCGCGACGTTGCGGCCGCCATGACCCTGGTTGATCGCGCCGAGAGGCTCAACCGCCACCTCGACCGGGAGTGCTCGGCGATTCGCGCCGAGCTCGCCGAGCTCGACCAGAGAGCGGGGGCGACACCATCACGATAGAAGACGGCAGGGGCGCGAGCATCGACCATTGGGAGCAGGTGGCCGCGCTCGTCGAGCGCGCCCGCGGCGGCGACAGTGAGGCGTTTCGTCAGCTGCTGGAGATGCACCGCTCCACAGTCACCTCGACCCTGGTCGCCTGTGGGGTGCGCTGCCCGGAAACTGCCCGTGACCTGGCCCAGAACGTGTCGCTGAAGGCGTGGACCGGGCTCGTGCGCCTCCAGGACCCACGCAGCTTCCCGGCCTGGATTCGGCGCATCGCCGCCAACGCCGCCCGCGACCACCTGCGCCGCGTCGCGGTGCGACGGGAGGAGACCCTCGACAGCGCCCTTGACCTCGAGGGCGACGACGACCCCCAGCGCGAGGTCGAGCGGGTGGCCGAGCTGCGCCTCATGCTGGTGGCCCTGGAGGCGGAGGACGACGAGGTCGTGGAGCTGCTCATGGCGCGCGCGCGAGGAGTCAGCGTCGAGAAACTGGCCTGCGGGCTGGGCCTCAGCCAGGGAGCCCTGAAGATGCGTCTCATGCGGGTGCGCCAGCGACTCAGACAGCGCCTGGATGAGCTGCGTCAGGGTCGTGACCGTGGCCCGACTGGCGCGTCCTAGATGGTGGAGACGATGGTGACGACGCCCACCTGCCCCGACCACGGACGCCTGGTCCTTGACCTGGCGCTGGGTCGACTCGACGACCCGGCTGCCGAGCGGGCCGAGGCGATCCGCTGCTCCTGTCCGTGCTGCGCGGCGTGGTGGAGCGACAACCTGGAGGGGGAGCAGGGGCTGACGGTGGAGCGCGAGGTGGCCGCGGTCTTCGCGCGCTTCGCAGCGCCTCGTCGTCGTCATCTCGCCCCCTGGTTGGCCGCTGCCGCGGCCGCGCTTCTCGCCTTGGGCGGCTTGCTGGTGATGCGCGGGGCTGGTCCGACTCAGCTGCCCGGCGACCTGGCATCATCGCGCGCCGAGCAGTCCCAGCTGCCATCTGGCACGGGCGAGCCCCTGTTCGCGAACGGCCTCGAGTCGGGAAACATGGCGGGCTGGGTGCTGGTGGGAAACGGTCCGACGCCGAGCGGAGCCGCGGACAAACCCTCCACCGTCTTCGCCAACGGCCTCGAGGCCGGCGACCTGAGCGGCTGGTCGTCGTAGCCCCACCCCGAGGCCTCCCCATCGCAGCTGAACGGTCCCCCCGATTACTGCTACCATGACCTGCGCTCGGCACCCCGAGCCTGGAGGAGACATGCGCAGTCTGCCCGTAGCGCTGGCCGTGCCACTGGTTCTGCTGGTCGTCTGGCCGACCGCGGCCGTCACCCGCCCCTACACCGTGCATGACTTGGTGGCCATGGAGCGGGTTGCCGATCCCCAGGTGTCCCCGGATGGCGCGCGCGTGGCATTCGTGATCACCACCATGGACCTGGAGGCCAACCGCGGCCGCAGCGACGTGTGGCTGGCCGCGCTCGACGGCTCCCAGCCGCAGCGCCTGACCATCCACGAGGACAACGACCACTCGCCGCGCTGGCTCGACGACCGCAATCTGCTGTTCCTGTCGAGCCGATCGGGTAGCTCGCAGGTGTGGAGGGTGACGGTCGCGGGAGGCGACCCGAGCCAGGTGACCGATCTGCCCCTGGACGTGGAGGGCCTGCGGGTGGCTCCCGATCACAGTGCCCTCTTTGTCGCGCTGAGCGTGTTTCCGGACTGTGCCGACTCCGTGCCGTGCACGGTGGCACGGCTCGAGGAGCAGGCTCAGCGCAAGACCACCGGCCGCATCTACGACCGTCTCCTGGTGCGCCACTGGGACTCTTGGAAGGACGGCCGACGCAATCACATCTTCCGCATTCCGCTGAGCGCTGACGGCCTGGCCGCCGGCGAGCCGCTGGACCTGATGGCCGGGGTGGACGGTGACTCCCCGACCGTCCCCTGGGGCGGCGACGAGGATTACACCGTGTCCGCCGACGGCCGTTGGCTGGTCTACACGGCCAAAGTGGTCGACGGCTCGGTGGAGGCATGGTCGACCGACTGGAACCTGTGGGCGGTGCCGGCTGACGGCTCGGGCAAGGCCCGCTGCCTGACGGCCCAGAATCCGGCCTGGGACGCGTCACCGGTCTTCTCCCCGGACGGGAGCACCCTCGCCTATCTTGCCATGAAGCGTGCCGGCTTCGAGGCCGACAGGTTCCAGATCGTGCTCATGGACTGGGCCTCGGGCGCGACCCGCGAGCTGGCCGCGGACTGGGACTGCTCGCCGAGTGAGATCGTGTGGTCGCGGGACAGCTCGGCCCTCTACGCCACCGCTGACAACCTCGGCAACCACTCCCTGTTCCGCATCGACGCGGCGAGCGGTCGGGTCTCCGCCCTCCTCACCCGCCACAGCAACTCCAACCCCTGCCCCCTCCCTGACGGCGGCGTGTTGCTCAGCCAGGACAGCCTGGTCTCGCCGGCCGAGCTCTACGTCTTGCCTGCCGGGGGCGGTGAGCTGGTGCCGGTGACCCGCTTCAACGCCGAGCGCCTCGCCGAGCTCGAGTTCGGCGAGTACCGGCAGTTCTCCTTCATCGGGGCTCACGGCGACGAGGTCTTCGGCTACCTCATCTACCCCGTGGGGTTCGACCCGGCAAAGACCTATCCCCTGGCCTACCTCATCCACGGCGGACCCCAGGGCACCTTTGACGACCACTGGCACTACCGCTGGAACCCCCAGATCTACGCCGCCCACGGCTACGCCACGCTGACCATCGACTTCCACGGCTCCACCGGCTATGGCCAGGCTTTCATCGACTCCATTCGTGGGGACTGGGGCGGGGCGCCCTTTGAAGACCTCATGAAGGGGCTGGACCACGTCCTCCGTCGTCACCCGTGGATCGACTCCAAACGCATGGCAGCGGCCGGGGCGAGCTACGGTGGCTACATGATCAACTGGATCCAGGGCCACACCGACCGCTTCCAGGCGCTGGTCTGTCACGACGGGAACCTCGACGAGCTCATGGCCTACTTCGACACGGAGGAGCTGTGGTTCCCGGAGTGGGAGCACGGTGGCACGCCGTGGGACAACCCCGAGGGCTATCGCGCAGACTCGCCGGTCAACTACGTGGCGCAGTGGAAGACGCCGCAGCTGGTGATCCACGGCCAGAACGACTACCGGGTCGTGGTCACGCAGGGCCTCTCCACCTTCAACGCCCTGCAACGCCGCGGCGTGCCCTCGAAGCTCCTCTACTTCCCGGACGAGAGCCACTGGGTGCTCAAGCCGCTCAACTCCATCCAGTGGCACGAGGTCGTGCTCGACTGGATGGATCGCTGGACTCTGAGTGGGCCGTACGCCGAGGACGGGTCGAGGTAGGCGCGGATGACGCGCAGCGCAGCGGCGGGAGCGTGGGCGGACGCGGGAGTGAGCAAAGCGAGCGGCGGGGACGAACCGCCCCTGCGCCCGTTGCCGGTGCTGCTATCATTGTCAGGACCCTGAGAACGAGCCGAGGAGGTCGGTGATGATCATCACCTGCCCGCAGTGCCAGACCCAGTACCGCTACGACGACGCCCGCTTCGGAGCCTCAGCCCGCAAGCGCGTCAAATGCCCCAAGTGCAGCAACGTGTTCGAGGTGGAGAACCCGGCCGCGGATCCAGGCGATGCCACCAGCATCGGCGTCGCCGCTGACGAGGTCGCCACGGTCGACGCCCACGCCCCGGTCGAGCCGGAGTCGCCGGAGTTGGCCGAGCTGGCCCCGATCCCCAGGGAGCTGCGGATCAGTCTCGCGGTCATCGCCGGCGCCCAGGCCGGCAGCGTCTTCCAGATCACCAAGCCGCGGGTTTACCTGGGTCGCGGGTCGGCCACCGACGTTCAGATCAAGGACGCCGAGGTCTCGCGCAAGCACGCCATGCTCGAGATTCGCGGCGACGAGGTCACCCTGGTCGACCTGGGAGCGACCAACGGGACCTTCGTCAGGGGCGAGCGGGTGGGACGGACGATCCTGGGCAATCAGAGCGAGTTCACCCTCGGCTCCACCACCCTAATGCTGATCGTCACGCAGTCTGGTGAGACGGGTCCGTAAGGGTGTGCCGGCCTCCGGAGCGGTGACAGGGTGACGCGGCGTCGGCCAGTCGTGCCAGTCTGACCACCCAGCGACCGCGGCCACCAAGCATCGGTTGGGCATGAAACTTGCTGAAAGCGACTCTTTAGCCCGCGGCGCGCGGCACGACCTTCCGACTGTGATTCGGCTGGGTCCTCAACACCGCGGCCCGGCCGCACCCGGGCGCGAAGGGAGGCGACGAGCATGATCGAGGTCGAACATCTGAGCAAGGTGTACGTGGACGTCCCGGTCGTGGACGACCTCACCTTCTTCGTGCCCGAGGGTCAGGTGCTGGGCTTCCTGGGACCCAACGGCGCCGGCAAGACCACCGCGATGCGCATGATCACGGCCTTCCTGCCCCCGACCAGGGGCCGGGTGGTGGTGGCCGGCAAGGACCTCGACCGGGACCCGGTCGCCCTGCGCGCTCAGGTCGGCTACCTGCCGGAGAACATTCCCCTCTACCCCGAGATGAGGGTCGACGAGTACCTCCGCTTCCGCGCCGAAGTGGAGGGCGTGAGCCGCTCTGACGCCCGCAAGAATCTCGACTACGTCATCGAGCGCTGCATGCTCGAGGAGGCCCGCGGCCAAATCATCGGCACCCTGTCCAAGGGCTATCGACAGCGAGTCGGCCTCGCCGGCGCCCTCATCCATCGGCCGCCCGTGCTCATCCTCGACGAGCCCACGGTAGGCCTCGACCCCAACCAGATCATCAAGATCCGCGAGCTCATCACCGAGCTCGGCAAGGACCACACGGTCGTGCTCTCCACCCACATCCTGCCCGAGGTAGAGCAGGTCTGCGAGCGCGTTTTCATCATCGACCGCGGCCGCATCGTGGCTGACGGGACACCCGACGACCTGCGTTCGGCCAAGGGGGTCCGGCCGGCCGTACTGGTCGAGCTACGCGACGCCAACGACGACGGCCATTCGGCCCTCGCCGACCTGCCCGGGGTGCGCGAGGTCGAGGATCGCGGCGACGGTCGCTTCCGGGTCGAGCACGAGACCGGGACCGACCCCCGGGAGAGCATCTTCAGGCTCGCCGTGGAGCGCGGCTGGGTGCTGCTCGAGATGTCGGTGGCGATGACCTCGCTCGAGGACGTCTTCGTCCGCCTCACCACCCAGGAGCGGCCCGAGCCGCCGGCCGAGCCGACAGAGGAGGAGTGAGATGCACAAGGTCCTGGCCATCGTCCGCCGCGAGCTCATCGCCTACTTCTCGTCGCCCCTGGCCTACATCGTGCTGACCGCGTTCCTCCTCATGCAGGGTTGCATCTTCTACCTCGTCGTGGCCTTCGCCAACGAGCCCGGAGGACCGCCCAACGCGCCCCTGCACTTCTTCTTCGGGGGCTTCTTCTTCTGGCTCTTCCTGCTCTTCGTGGTGCCGGCGATCACCATGCGCCTGGTCGCCGAGGAACGTCGTTCCGGGACCATCGAGGTCCTTCTCACCTCGCCGCTCAGCGAGGGGCAGGTCATCGCCGGGAAGTTCGTCGCCGCCCTCCTCTTCTACCTCTTCCTGTGGCTTCCGACCCTGGTCTACGTGCTCATCCTCGCCACCTACGGCGAGGTCGACCCGGGACCGGTCGCCGCGGGCTACCTGGGTGTGGCGCTCCTCGGCTTCCTCTTCCTGGCCGTGGGAGTCCTCATGTCGACCCTGAGCAAGAACCAGCTCGTCGCCGCGATCCTCGCCTTCGCGGCACTCCTGTTCCTGTTCATCGTCGTCATCTTCGACGACCCGCGGTTCGGTTCGACGATCCAGGCCGTGGCCTCGCACATGAACGTGGTCGACCACATGGACTCGTTCAAGCTCGGCATCGTCGACACCCGCCACGTGGTCTACTTCCTCTCAACCGGGACGTTCTTCCTGTACCTCGCCACCAAGGCGCTCGAAGTCAAGAAGTGGAGGTGAGGCGATGAGGAAACAGGCGGTCGGCTACACCGCAACCGGCGTCGTGGCGGTCGTCCTGGCCGCGGCGCTCACCCTGATGCTCAACTGGCTGGGCGCCCGACACTGGGTGCGCGGCGACTGGACCTCGAGTCGGCTCTATAGCCTCTCCGAGAAGTCCCTCAACATCGTCGCCGGGCTCGAGCAGGACATCCGCGTGGTCGTGTTCATGACCCCCGGCAGCCCCATGTTCAGCCAGGTGCGCGAGCTGCTCGACCGCTACACCGCCGCCTCGGAACGGATCCAGGTCGAGTACGTGGACCCGGATCGCGACCTGGTGCGAGCGCAGGCCGTGGTCGACGAGCTCGGCATCGCCGCCCGCGACACCGTGGTCTTCAGCGCTGGCGAGCGCTCCAAGCACGTGACCTCGGACAACCTTGCCGAGATGGACTACTCGGGGATGGAGTACGGCCAGGGACCGACCATGAAGGCCTTCACCGGCGAGGAGCAGTTCACGTCCGCGATCCTCTCCCTGGTCGCGAGTCGGGTGCCCAAGGTGTACGTCGTCACCGGGCACGGCGAGGCCAGCATCGGCGAGGTCGCGGCCGCGCCCGAGCGCGGCCTGCGCACCCTCGGAGAGGTTCTCCGCCGCGAGAACATGGAGGTCGCCGACGCGTCGCTGCTCTCGGGCGCAGTGCCGGGCGACGCCGACGCCCTGGCCATCATCGGCCCCGGTCAGCCGTTCACCGAGGCCGAGATCGGTGCCCTCGCCGGCTACCTCGACCGGGGCGGGCGCCTCCTGGTTTGCCTCGACCCGCTGATCGACCCCACCGCTGCCATGCGGCCCACCCGACTCGAGGGCTTGCTCGCGGCTCACGGGGTCGAGGTCCGCGACGACCTGGTGGTGGACCCTGAGCGCCGCCTGCCGTTCTTCGACCTCTCCGCGGTCTACCTCAGCGACTTTCGCCCCCACCCGGTCACAACCGGGCTCGAGGGGGTCGCGGTGCTGTTTCCCGTGACCCGCTCGCTGGCGGTCTCGGATGCTGCCGGGGCCAATGCCCAGGTCATCGTCGAGACCAGCAGCGGGGGCTGGGGAGAGACCAACCTCGGCCAGCTGCTCAAGGGCGAGCAGGTGGCCAAGGACGACGCCGACGCAGCCGGGCCAGTGGCCGTGGGCATCGTCGTCGAGCCGCTGGCGCAGGAGGGCGCAGGAGAGGGGGAGGAGCCTGCGCCAACCAACGCCGGGCAGCCCCCTGCCGGCTCCGGCGCAGGATACCGCCTGGCGGTGTTCGGCGACTCGGACTTCCTCGTCGACAGCCAGATCGACAACGCCGGCAACCTCACGCTGGCCCTCAACACCTTCAACTGGCTGGTAACCCGGGACGAGGCGGTCGGCATCCCGCCGCGCGACGTGGAGCAGGTCAACCTCTACCTCACGACCGGCCAGCTGGGGCTGGTCCTGTTCATCACCGTCATCGGCATGCCCCTGGCCGCTATCGTCCTCGGCATCGCCATGTGGTTCAAGCGGAGGCGCTGATGCGCGGCGCACGACTGGCGGTTCTGGCGGCCGTGGTGGTGGTCCTGGGCGCCTTCATCCTGCTCTACGAGCGCCATCGGCCGACCACTGACCAGAACCGCGAGCAGGCCGAGCGGATCTTCCCCAGCCTCGAGCGGGACACGGTCGCGGCGGTGGAGATCCGCAACGCCCACGGCCGCGTCCGGCTCGAGCGTGAGGACGACGACTGGGCGCTGGTCGAGCCGGTTCACTTCCCGGCCGACTCGTCCAAGGTGCAGAGCCTGCTTGACGCACTGGTCAACCTCAACGCCGAGCGCACGCTGGCCAGCAACGAGGTGGACCCGGCAGCCTACGGGCTCGATCCTCCGCTCGTGGAGGTGGAGCTCGAGGACCGACAGGGCAACCGTCGCCGGCTCAAGGTGGGCAACGAGACCGCCCTCGGCGCGAGCCGGGCGGTGAGCATCGACCCCTCCCAGGTCAAGCTCTGCGCGAGCTGGTTTGCCAGCGACCTCGAGCGCGACGTCGATCACTGGCGGTCGCGTCAGGTGGCGGACGTGTTCGTCGACCAAGTCGCCTCAGTGGAGCTGGAGTCATCCTCCGGCCGGGTCCACGCGGTACAGGTCGACGAGCGCTGGACCTTGCTCGAGCCGCTCCACGACCTCGCCGACCGGGACAAGCTGCAGACCCTCCTCGCCGACCTCAACGGCCAGCGCGTCGAGGAGTTCGTTGTGGGCGCGCAGGATCCGAGCGTGCTCGGCCTGAGCCCCCCCGCCCATCGCGTCACGCTCGTGCGCAACGACGGTCGTCAGCCGCTCGTGCTCGAGCTGGGCGCGACCAGGGAACGGGACGGCACCACCCAGGTTGCGTGCCGCCGCAATGGGATGGACCTGATGTGGATCACGGACCGCGCCCTGACCGCGCTCGGCCGCGCCCCGGTGCTGTGGCGCTCGACCACCGTCTACCCCTTCGAGGCATGGGACGTGGAGGGGCTCACGATCACGTCCGGCACCACCAGCGTTGCCCTGCGCAGGGAGGGGGGCCAGTGGCAGGGTCAGGGCGACGCGGAGGTCGACTCACGCGCCGTGACCGAGCGCCTCTCCGCGCTGGCCCAGCTCGAGGCCGTCGACTTCGACCTGATCGAGCCCGGGAGCGGCGAGAGCGGTCGGGTCGAAATGCTGCTGTCCGCTGCCGCTGAGGACGGCGAGCCGACGCCGGTGCGGTTCACCTTCTACCCACCCGTCGCTCCCGGCGGTCGCGCCGTGGTCCGGGTCAGCGCGCGCGACACCGTGATGAGCGTTGACCCCGCCGCCGTGGAGACCATCCTCGACCTCGAGACCCTCCGGCCAAGCCCGACGACAAAGGGGCCAGCGGCGGAGGAGTAGCCCTCCCCTCGTCGGCTGCGGTCCCTGACCCAGTTTGCAGGCGCTGGATCCGTGTCATGCTGGCGGACGCTGGAGCGGCCAGCAGAGGGCACTCTCCGGCCTGCGATAGAATGCCTAGGTGCGACCGCAAGCTGCGGCGCGCGTGAAGGTTGGAGGTAGCGTGGCGTCCCGCTGGCGAGAGCAGTTCCACGACCTCAAACGACGCCGCCCAGACCTGGCCGAACGCGTCTGTCGGCGACTGCTGGTCGAGGTGCAGCGTCGCGGCATGCTCGACTACGAGGTCCTGGACGAGGAGCTGACCCACGTCCTGCGGTCACAGGGCTCGCGAGAGCTCGACGACCCCAACCGGCCGCAACCCACGCTGCCGGCAACCTCGCGCCACACCCTCTACGACCTCGCCCTCGAGTACGCCGAGCGCTACCTCCCGGCAGAGGAGATCTCGGCCGCTATCCTGCTTACCGAGAAGCGTCAGCTGGCCTATGAGGTGTCGCGCCTGGCCGAGGCCCCCGACACGCCCCTCGCCATGCTGCGGGACAAGGCCCGCGAGTTCCTCGAGTTCGCGCCCACCGAGGCGACGGTGGCGCCGGAGGATGTCATCGGCACGCGCGCCGCCCTGGCCCGTCGACTGCTCACCGACCAGCTCGACTTCGTCTCGGTTGCCAAACGCTTCGTCCGCGTCCACAACTTTGCCGACGTCATGGACCACATGATCCCGACCGACACCAACCGGGGCCGATTGGGCGGCAAGGCGGCGGGTCTCATCCTGGCCAGCTCGATCCTCGAGCAGGCCCACCTCGAGGGCAAGCTCACGACCAAGGTCCGGGTGCCGAGGTCGTTCTTCATTCCCTCCTCCGGCGTCTTCGAGTTCATCGAGCGCAACGGCCTCGAGGACATCATCAACGTCAAGTACCGGCCTATCGAGGAGGTGCGCGAGGAGTTCCCCCTCGTGGTCCGCCTGTTCAAGAGCGGTTCCTTCCCCCCCACCATCCATCGAGGGCTGGAGGAGATGCTGGCCAAGACCCGTAACCTTCCGCTCGTGGTCCGATCCTCGAGCCTGCTCGAGGATCGGATCGGGCACGCCTTCTCGGGAAAGTACAAGAGCCTGTTCATCGCCAACATCGGAACCCCGGAGAAGCGACTGGCAGAGCTCGAGGACGCCATCGCCGAGGTCTACGCCTCCATCTTCCATCCCGACCCCATCCTCTACCGTCGCGAGCGCGGGCTACTCGACTTCCAGGAGGAGATGGGCATCCTCATCCAGGAGGCGGTCGGGGCCGAGCTGGACGAAGTCTACATGCCGGTCTTTGCCGGCGTCGCCTTCTCGCGCTGCGAGATGCGGTGGTCACCCCGGATTCGGCGCACCGACGGCATGGCCCGGCTGGTGGTCGGCCTCGGCACCCGCGCCGTGGATCGCACCGGCTCCGACTATCCGGTCCTGGTCGCCCTGGAGCAGCCCGCCCTGCGCGCCTCGCAGCAGCCGGAGGAGGTCTTCCGCTACTCGCAGCACGAGGCGGACGTGGTCGACCTCGACCAGGGTGCCTTCTCGACCTTCGGCATGGCCAACTTGGTCGCCCGGGTCGGCCGGCGCCTTCCCCTCATGAACCAGGTCTTCTCCATCTACCGGGACGGCGAGCTCCTGGCGCCGATCGGCGTTCCCACCGGGATCGACCCGACCCAGCTCGTGGTCACCTTCGACGGGTTGCTGCGGACCTCCTTCCCACGCGAGCTCAAGCATATCCTCGACCTCCTCGAGGAGGGGCTGGGCGAGCCGGTAGACGTGGAGTTCGCCCACAACGGGGAGCACCTGCACCTCCTGCAGTGCCGGTCTCTCAGTCTCAGCCGGTCGGCGCAGCGGATTCCGATTCCCACCGACGTGGCTGTTGCCGACCAGGTGTTCAGCGCCAACCGCCACGTCCAGATGGGCCAGGTGCGCAACCTCGAGTACGTGGTCCTGGTCGACCCCCGGGACTACGAGACCCTGCCCGCCCGTGAGGACATGCAGAACGTGGCGCGGGCCATCGGCGCGTTGAACGACGCCCTTCCGGAGCGGCGCTTCGTCCTCATGGGACCCGGCCGCTGGGGCAGTCGAGGCGACATCCGCCTCGGCGTCCCGGTCACCTACGCCGACATCTGCCACACCGCCCTGCTGGTGGAAATCGCCCGCCAGAAGGGCTCGTACCTCCCCGACGTGTCCTTCGGGACCCACTTCTTCCAGGATCTCGTGGAGTCGGAGATCGCCTATCTCCCCCTCTACCCGGACGAGCCCGGAGTGGTGTGGAACGAGGGCTTCCTCAACGCCTCGCCCAATCTGCTGGCGCAGATCCTGCCCCACTACCGCCAGCGAGAGTCCGTGGTGCGGGTGATCCACGTGCCCTCGGTCAGCGATGGTCGCCTCCTGCACGTGATCATGGATGGTGAGGCCGACCGGGCCCTGGCCTATCTCGGCCCGCCCGGGTGACGCGGGCGACAGCCGCGGGGAAGCTCCGTGGAGGACATCATGCCCGAGTGCCACAAGGCGTCGTAGCCTCTATGCCCAGAACCGCTGTCCTGCTCTCGGGCGGGGTCGACAGCTCGGTCGCCCTGCTCCGCCTGCGCGAGCAGGGTGAGCGTGACCTCAAGGCCTACTACCTGAAGATCTGGCTCGAGGACGAGCTCGCCTTCCTCGGCACCTGCCCCTGGCACGAGGACCTGGAGTACGCGCGCCGGGTCTGCGACCTCGCCGGCGTCCCCTTGCACGTCATCTCGCTCCAGGCCGAGTACCGTGCGCGGGTGGTGGAGTACGTTGTGGCCGAGCTCCGTGCCGGCCGCACCCCGAGCCCGGACGTGCTCTGCAACCGCAGGGTCAAGTTCGGCGCCTTCCTCGACCAGGTCGGGCGTGACTTCCAGCTCGTGGCCTCGGGGCACTACGCCCGACTCGAGCGTGCGCCCGACGCGGTGCGACTCCTGCGCGGCGTGGACCCGATCAAGGACCAGAGCTACTTCCTGTGCCAGCTCGACCAGAGCCAGCTCCGCCGGTGCCTGTTCCCGGTCGGCGACCTGACCAAGGCCAAGGTGCGCGAGCTGGCCCGTGGCTGGGGCCTCGCCACTGCCGAGCGCCCCGATAGCCAGGGCATCTGCTTTCTGGGCCGGGTTCCCTATGACGAGTTCATCCGCTTCCACCTCGGTCAACGCCCCGGGCCCATCCTTGAGCTCTATTCGGGACGTCGCCTAGGCGACCATCCCGGGTACTGGTTCTTCACCATCGGACAGCGACGCGGCCTCGGCTTGGCGGGAGGCCCGTGGTACGTGGCGGCCAAGGACGTAGCGGCCAACGTCATCTGGGTCACCCATGGCAGCCGCCTGCGCGAGAGCGCGCGACGGACCCTGCGGGTCGGCGCGCCGCACTGGATCGCGGGCCCCCCGGCCTGCTCCGCGCTGCTCGCTCGCCTTCGCCATGGCCAACGGCTCGTCCCATGCCAGGTGCGCGATCTCGAGCGGGGCGACGTCGAGATCGAGCTCGCCGAGCCCGATCCCGGCATTGCCCCCGGTCAGTTCGCCGTGCTCTACGACGATCAGGTGTGCCTGGGCGGCGGCGCCATCGACGCAGTCGGCTGAAACCATCGCCCTCGGCCAACCCCACCTTGGAGGTCTTGCCGACGCGGGGTCGGTCGTCGGCTGCGAACCAGCGATTGACGCTATAATCTGCCCTCCGGCCGCCCCTGGCCGCCGACCGTCGGCGGCCGCGCGGCGACGCCCAGCCCAGGGAGGCAGCGATGGGTCTCGACATGGATTTCTCGAAGCTCGAACCCCAAGACGTCCTCGACCTCGCCATCTACGCCGAGGAGGATGCCAGGGACGCCTACGACCAGATCGCCTCGTGGATGGACGCCCACGATAACCGGGAGCCTGCCGACTTCTTCCGGCGCATGGCCCGGGCCGAGCAGGCCCACTGTGATCGACTCAACCGCCAGCGCCGACAGCTGTTCGGCGACACGCCGCCGCGTCACACCAGCACCATCGCCTGGGAGGTGGAGGCGCCCGACTACGACGCCATCGAAGCCGTCATGTCCCTGCGCGCCGCCTTCAAGGCTGCCTTGAGCGCCGAGGTCAAGGCCTATGACTACTATGACCAGGCACTGGCGTACGTCACCGAGCCCACGGTCGTCGAGCTCTTCGAGCAACTGCGCCAAGCCGAGCTCGACCACCAGCGGATGATCGAGCGCGAGCTGGCCAAGGTCGAGTAGCGATGCCGGACCAGTACGCGGCGCTGGAGGCGGCCGAGCTCTTCTGCGCCACCTGCAAGACGGCGCGCCCGGTCCGCCGGCACCTCCTGCTTGTGCTGCCCACGGGCAACACCTACGAGTACCGTTGCGCCCGTTGCGGGACGCCGGTGGGCAAGAAGGAGGACGGCGACTCGTCCGACTACCACGCCATCCTGCGCGGCCGTCGGCTGAAGGGCTAGACCGCGTCGTTCACCAGGCCGCAAACGCGAAGTGGCACCTGATCTCGGCTAGCGCCGCTCGCGCTGAGGCACCGGGACCACCTCACGCGGCAGCCACACCGAGAAGGTGCTGCCCTGGCCGAGCTCGGAGGCTACGCGGACCACCCCCCCCTGGATCGCGACCATGGAACGCACCAGGGACAAACCGAGGCCGGTGCCCTGAAACTCGCGTCCAGTTCGGGTGTCGACCTGGCGAAACTCCTCGAAGATGAGCTGGTGGTGCTCAGGAGCGATCCCAATCCCGTTGTCGACCACGTCGAGACGGATCGACTCGACGCCCAGCGGCGAGCAGTCCGCTGTCTCGAGCGAGGCCCGCACCCACACCTGGGAGTGGTCCGGAGAGAACTTGACCGCGTTGGACAGGAGGTTGAACAGGATCTGCTTGAGCTTGCTCGAATCGGCGGTGAGCGGCGGCAGGTCGGCAGGGATGTCGCTCTGAACCACGATCCCCTTACGGTCGGCGACTCCGCGCATGAGGCTGCGAATCCCCTCCACCGAGTCACGCAGGTTGAAGGTCTCGATCGACAGCGACATCTGGCCGGCCTCGATCTTGGCCAGGTCGAGGAGGTCGTTGATCAGTCCGAGCAGGTGCTGGCCGCTGCCCAGAATGTTGCTGAGGAAGCCGTGAAAGCGCCCCTCGATCTTGCCCTCGAGACGCTCGATGAGAATGTTGGCGAAGCCGATGATGGAGTTGAGCGGCGTGCGCAGCTCGTGGCTCATGTTGGAGAGGAAGACGCTCTTGGCCCGGTTCGCCTCCAGGGCCCGTCGCTCGGACTCGAGGGCGCTCTGCTCCGAGACCTCGAGCTGGTGGATCTTCTCGGCCAGCTCGGCGGTGCGCTCCGCGACCCTCGCCTCCAGCATCCGAGTCCGGCTCTCGAGGGTGCGCAGGCGCAGGTAGACGCCGCCGAACACGACCGCCACCGCCACCACCACGTACAGCAGGTAGGCCCACCAGGTCTGCCATGGCGGGGCCAGGAGCTCGAACGCGAGGGCCGAGCCCTCCTCGTTCCACACCCCGTCGTTGTTGCACGCCGTCACCCGGAAGCGATAGTGCCCGGGCGGGAGGTTGGTGTAGTAGGCGGTGCGGCGGGTGCCAGCCTCCATCCAGCGCCGCTCGAATCCCTCCAGCCGATAGCGGAAGTGGACCTTCTCGGGCGCGCTGAAGCTGAGGGCCGTGTAGTGGAGCTCGAAGCTGTCGCTGCCGGGCCCAAGGACGAGGCCGTCTGAGGGCGTGACCGGCTCCTGGTCGACCATCATCGCCTCGACCAGCACCGGGGGAGGAGTCTCGTTGCGCCGGAGGTTCCCAGGGTCGACCTCGAGCACGCCACGCGCGGTCGGAAACCAGAGGTGGCCGTCCCGGGAGCGCCACCCGGCCGGCTGGGAGGTGCCGTTGCACTGCTTGGTCCGCATCCCGTCCGAGGTGTCGTAGCCCGTGGCCTGGACCCGCTCCGCTGCACCATCGGCAAAGGCGTAGAGCTCGGACAGAGCGACCCGGGTCAGGCCCCGGTTGGAGCTCAACCAGAGGTTGCCGAGGTGGTCGGGCAGGATGCAGAAGATCTTGTTCTCGACCAGGCCGACCGACGTGTCGTAGGTCGTGAAGCGGTCCCCGCGCAGTAGGTTGAGCCCGACGTCGGTGCCGATCCACAGGTTGCCGAGCTCGTCCTCCCAGAACACGAACACGATGTCGTTGGAGAGGCCGTCGGCGACCGTATAGGTGGTCAGCTCGCCCTGGTCGAGGCAGGTCATGCCGTTGAAGGACCCGATCCAGAGCCGCCCCCGGGAGTCCTGGAAGAGGGCCCGCACGTCGTCGCCGGCAAGGCCATCGGCCGAGGTCAGCACGGTCAGAGCTCCCTCATGCCAGCGGTTCAGCCCGCCGCCCTCGGTACCGATCCAGACGTTGTCGTCGCGATCGCAGAGGATGGCCCGAATCAGGTTCGACGACAGGCCGTCCTCCGCCGTCAGGCTCGAGAACCGACCGTGGGACAGGCGCGACAGGCCACCCCTGGTGCCGATCCACAAGGTCCCGTCGCTGCCCTGCCCGATGGCCCGCACCGAGCTGTCGACCAGGCCGTCGGCAGCGGTGAAGACGGTCAGTTGGCCGCCGGCGAGCCGGTTGAGGCCGCCGCCGTCGATGCCAATCCAGATCGCGCCCTCGCGATCCTCGAAGACGGTGCGCACGAAGTTCCCGGACAGGCCTTCGGAGGTCGTGTAGACGGTGAACTTGCCGCTCGTGAGCTGGTTGAGACCACCGTTGGTGCCCACCCACAGGTTGCCCTCGCGGTCCTCGTAGATCGACCGCACGTGGTGGTGAGTGAGGCCGTCAGCAGTGCCCAAGACACTGAACTGGCCTTGCCAGAGGCGAACCAGGCCCCGCTCCTCGGTGCCGATCCACAGGCACCCGCCGCGGTCCTCAAAGAGCGCGCTGACGACGTTGCTGGGCAACCCGTCGCGCTTCGTCAGCACCTCGAAGCGCCTGCCGCCCCAGCGCACCAGGCCGTTACGGGTCCCGATCCACAGGCCGCCGTCGCGCCCGATGGCGAGCACGCGACAGACCGGGTCGGGCAACCCGTCAGCGACAGTGAAATGGCGGAAGCGGCCTTCGCGCCACAGGTAGAGCCCGTCATCGGTGCCCACCCACAGCCCGCCCGAGTCGTCCTCGGCCAGGGCGCGGATCGCCTGCGCCCCGGGACCCTCGGGGTCGTCGACGCGCTCGAAACTGCTGTCGCGCAGGCGACAGAGCCCGAGGTCGGTTCCCACCCAGAGCATGCCCGAGCGATCCCGCTGAGCTGCCGTGACCACGTCGCTGGGCAACCCGTGCTGCACCGAGTAGCTCGTAAATCGCCCACCCGAGTAAAGCGCCAGGCCCCCATACACGCTCAGCCACAGCTCACCCCCTCGCTCCTCGTGAAGGTGGACCACCGCCGTGCCCGGCACCCCCTCCTGGCGGTGGCTGTCAAAGACGGTGAAGCGCACCCCGTCGAAACGCACCACGCCTTCGTAGGTGCCGAACCACAGGTAGCCGTCGCGGGTCTGGACGATGGAGTGGATGGTCTGCTGGGGCAGCTCGTCGCTCCAGGTGCGGAGGCTGTACTGGGTGATGCGCAGCGTCGGGTCCAGGGCCACGGCCTGACCGGCGAGGGCCAAGACTAGGGCACACCAGCCAGCGACGCGCGCCGGCAGGCGCGGCGTTTGTAGCGTCCCTGGGCTCACCAGGCCATTCTGGTCCATTCCCGAGCCCACGACAACCGCTCCGGCTGGGCTCGCGGCCAGGCCTCTAGGGCGCGGCCACACCGGTCGCGCTCACTCCGAGCTCCACCTCGGGCCGCGGCGGATCCAGGTAGCGGGCCAGGAAACGGTAGATCTCGCGCCGCGCCGCCCACGCCTCGGGGGTGTCGAGACGGTCGAAGCTGTGGCCGCCCGGGACCTCGGAGACCTCGTACTCGAAGTCCTTGCCCGCCGCCTTGAGGGCCTGGATCAGGTGCTCGACCTCGATGAAGTTGACATCCTCGTCGCCGGTGTTGGTGTGGATGCGCAGCGGCCGCTCGAGCTTGGCGACGTTCCACACCGGCGACCGCCGCTTGTACTCACCCAGGTTCTCGTTGGCACTGGCTCCGAGATGGTACTCGGCCTCGTAGAGGTCGCGGTAGTCCTGGGTCAGGTAGCCCATGCGCAGGACCAGATCCGACACCGGCACTCCGGCGAAGCCGCACTGGTAGCTCTCGGGGTGGTCGAAGAGGCTCATCAGCACGATCAAGCCGCCGTGGCTCCAGCCCACGATCCCGACCCGCTCGCCGTCCACCCGGGGATGGTTGTCGACCGCCCAGTCCCGAGCCGCCAGGCAGTCGTCCACCTCACGCCCGCCGTAGTCGATGAGCTCGTAGAACTCTTTGCCGTAGCCGGTCGAGCCCCGGTACTCGGGCGCCACCACCACGTAACCCTGGGCCACCAGCTCGCGCACGATATGGGCGTGGTAGGTGGTGAAGTCGGCGTGCACGCCGCCATGGGGCAGGACCAGCAGCGGCAGGCGATCCTCGCCGTCGAAGCCGCGGGGGGTGAAGACGTAGCAGTAGAACTTGACGTGATTGCCGGCGCCGATGGCTTCAGGGTTGGGCGTCTTGGCCCGCGGCGGACCGTAAATGCGGATCTTGTCAACCACCGCGACGTCGCCCACCCGCTGGCTCCAGAGGACGTCGTCGATGCCCTTCGCGAGCTCGTCGAGCCGGTGCTCGAGGCTCTGCTGGGCGGCCTCGACGCGCTCGAGTCGGGCGGCCACGTCCTCGGTCGCACTGGCACCAGCGGTGGCTAGGAGCACGGCGCACAGGGCTGAAATAGCGTGAACACGCATGGTGTCCTCCTCCGGCTCGTCGTCCATGATAGTCAACCCGACCGGTCCCCGTCATGACGCAGGGGCTCGACCGGCGGACAAGGTCCGGCTACACTATGTGATGCGACGGCGTCGCGATTCGACACGAGGTGCGCGACGCCGGCCAGAGGAGTGGCGCCGATGAGCCCTGGCCTGGATGACAAGCACCGCCGTCTCGAGGCGATCCTGCGCGGGATGGGCAGCTGCGCGATCGGCTTCTCCGGCGGCGTCGACTCGACCCTCCTGCTCGCGGTCGCGGTCTCGGTGCTCGGCGAGCGCGCTCTCGCCGTCACCGCCGTTTCCGCGACCTACCCCGAGTGGGAGCGGCGCGAGGCCGAGGAGCTGGCCCGCCGAATCGGCGCCCGGCATCGGCTGATCGTGTCCCAGGAGCTGGACCTGCCGGGCTTTGCCGCCAACCCTCCCAACCGCTGCTATCTGTGCAAGAGCGAACTCTTCGCCAAGCTGCGCCAGGTGGCCGCCGAGGAGGGCCTGGAGCACGTGGCCGACGGCGCCAACGTCGACGACGGCCGCGACTACCGGCCGGGGCGGCAGGCGACGCGCGAGCAGGGCGTGCGCAGCCCCCTCGACGAGGCCGGCCTGGGCAAGGACGAGATCCGCCAGCTGTCGCGCGCCCTCGGGCTCCCGACCTGGGACAAGCCGGCTCTCGCCTGTCTGTCGTCGCGTTTCCCCTACGGCACGCCCATCACCCGCGCCAAGCTCCTCCAGCTGGAGCGCGCCGAGACCGCCCTGCGCCAGCTCGGCCTGCGCCAGCTCCGCGTCCGTCACCACGGCGACGTGGCCCGCCTCGAGGTCGCGGCCGAGGACATCGAGCAGGTGGCCGGGGCCCTCCGCGGCGCGGTCGTGCGCGCCCTGCGCGAGGCTGGCTTCGCCTACGTCGCCCTCGACCTCGAGGGCTACCGCACGGGCGCCATGAACGAGGTCATCCTGACGCGACCTCAGGGCTCGTCGGAGGACGGTCCCTGAGCCTCCGGAGGGATCCCGGCAGCGGCCAGGACGTCGCGCACCGGGACCTTGGCCTGGCGAGCTAGGCGCAGGCAGTCGGAGAACTCGGGGATCCGGCGCAGCGCCTTGCCGCCGAGAAGCGCCACCTTGACCTGCACCGCGCCCCAGGGCGTGTCAACGGTTTCCATGCGCCGCTCGAGGCTGCGCTTGGCCACCGGGTGGGTACGACAGCCGAGCGAGGTGGTCTCGCGCAGCATCACCCCCACCACCCCCTCCAGCGACGACGGCGGGGTGAGAGCGGTGAGCAGATGGCCCGGCCGCCCTTTCTTCATCACGATCGGGGTCACGAACGCGTCCACGGCGCCGGCCTCAAGCAAGCGCTCGAGGACTACCGGCACGACCCGCGGGTCGAGGTCGTCGAGGTTGCACTCCACGATCACGTTGTCAGAGGTCGCCGCCAGGCCGGCGCTCTCCGGCCGTCCGACGAAGGCGCGCACTAGGTTGGGAAGACCCGGGTAGGAGCGCGACCCGGCGCCCATCCCGACCGACTCCACGGTCATGGCCGGCATGCCGCCGAAGCGGGCGGCAAGGGTCGTGACCAGGGCGGCGCCGGTCGGCGTCACCGTCTCGCCCTCGACGCCCGCGTCGCGCACCGGCACCCCCGGCAGCATGGCCACCACCGCCGGCGCCGGCAGGGGCAGGGGGCCGTGCTCGGAGTGAACCGTGCCGTGGCCCATGGGCAGGACCGAGCACACCACCTCGTCCACGGCCAGCGCCTCCAGGGCGACGCAGCAGCCGAGCACGTCAACCACCGCGTCGACCGCGCCGACCTCGTGGAAGTGCACCCGCTCCGCGCTCTCGCCGTGGACCCGGCCCTCGGCCTCGGCCAACCGCCGGAACACGGCCCGCGCGCGCTCCCGCGCTCCCGCGCTCACGGCCGCTGTGGCGAGTAGCGACTCGACGTCGGCCAGGGAGCGGTGGCGGGGGTGCGCAGCCGGATCGAAACAGACATCGAGTCGGCGCGCGGCGATGCCGCCCGGACACCCCCGAGACCAGCGCAGTGCGAGGTCGGCAAAGCCCAGGGAGGCGGCCGCCGCCTCGACCGGTGCCGGATCTCCGAGCGCCTCGACCAACGCGCCGAGCAGCATGTCGCCGGCCACGCCGCCCACGCAGTCGAGGTACAGCAGCCGGCGTCCGCTCATGGCGCCTGCCCCTCCTGCAGCGAGCGGGCGATGCGGTGGACCAGAGTGGCGGCGCCGAAGCCGTTGTCGATGTTGACCACCCCGATCCCGGTCGCACAGGAGTTGAGCATGGCCAGGAGCGCGGCCAGGCCGCCGAAGCTGGCGCCGTATCCGACCGAGGTCGGCACCGCCACCACCGGCCGGTCGACCAGCCCGGCCACGACCGAGGGCAGCGCCCCCTCCATGCCGGCCACGACCACCAGGGCCTGGGCGGCGAGCAGGCGGTCGACAACCGCGAGTAGGCGGTGGATCCCGGCCACGCCCACGTCGACCACCCGGTCGACCGGGTGCCCGAGGTACTCGAGGACCCCGGCCGCCTCGGCGGCCACGGGCTCGTCCGAGGTGCCGGCCGAGACCACGGCCACCGGCGGGCACCAGGGCTGGGATTGGGCCGGCGTGTGCAGGAGCCGTCCCGCGCGGTCGTACTCGAGGTCGGCGAAGCGCCCCCGCAAACGATCGGCCCGAACTGCCTCGAGCCGGGTCACCAGCACCCGCTGGTGGTGAGCGAGCGAGCGCTCGACCAGCCGCTCAAGCTGCTCGTCGGACTTGCCCGGGGCGAAGATCACCTCGGCCAGACCGGTGCGGCGCTCGCGATCCGTGTCGAAGCGGGCAAAGCCGAGATCCTCCATGCCGGGACCGTCGCCGAGCCGGGCCAGGGCGTCGTCCACCGCCAGGGAGCCCGCCGCCACCTCCTCCAGCACGCGCCGCAAGTCCTCACGGGTCACCTCCACCTCCGCCACCCTCAGTGGACTCGCCCCGGCGTGAACGTGCTCTCGTCCTCGTAGCCGTGGGCGAGCACGAAGAAGAAGATCGTGACCCGTTCGTTGTCCTCCTCGGAGACGAGCTCGAAGACGTGCTCGTCCTCGGTCTCCGGAGGCAGGCCCTGGACGTACGCCACCTGCTCAGGGTCGAGCAGCAGCTCGCCGAGCAACCGCTTGCCGCGCAGGACCTGCACCAGCAAGGTGCGCGGCGGCTCGCTGGCGAAGTGCCAGTGGAGGTCGTCGTCGTCGTACATCACCGCCTCCGGGGTCCCGGCCCGGAGGATGCAGTTAGGGTGGGTCAGGAGCCAGCTCCAGAAGGTCTCGAACGGCATGGTGAAGGGTGGGTCCATGGCTCCTCTCATTCGCCGGCTGCGGCACGGGCCAGCACCAGGATAGCAGCCGCCGCGGAACGCACCCTCGAACAGGCGCCGGGCGTCGACCCGGACCAATCCAGGCGGCGACTGCTGCTCACGCCCGGCGCGCGGCCTCACTCAGCTCCAGCAGCCAGCTCCGGGATCAGCTCGAGCAGTCGTACCAGGTCGGCCACCTGGGTGTGCGACTCCACGGCGGAGCGGATCTCGCCGGCCAGCGTGAGGTCGCCGAAGAGGTTGGCTCCGACCAGGGCGCCGTCGCGACACACCAGGCGCAGGTAGGTCCCGTCGCCCTGCCGCTCGACCATGCGTGAGGCGCCGTCCGTGGGCATGAAGTCGCCGATCGAAAAGACATCCACGTCGAGCACCTTGAGCTGGGCCGAGGGCGGCATGCCCGGGAACCGGACCTCGCCGCCAGCGGCGTTGATGCCCGCCACCCGGCCCTGGGCGAGCGCCGCCGGCCACAGGCCGTAGACCCGGCCCCGGTGCTCGGCCACGTCGCCGGCGGCAAAGACCTCGGGCGCGCTGCTCCGCATGTGGTCGTCGACGACGACCCCGGACTGCACCTCGAGGCCGCACTGCCGGCCCAGGTAGCTGTTGGGTCGGACCCCGGCGGAGAGCACGACCACGTCGGCCTCGAGCTCGCGGCCGTCCTCCAGGCGCACCGCCCGGGCCGTCTCGTCGCCCTCGATCGCCGCCACCTTGGCGCCGCACACGACCCGCACCCCGAGCCCGGCCAGCCGGGCCTCGAGGAGCGCGCCCGCGGGTCGGGCCAGCTGCCGCGGCAGCAGCCAGTCAAAGCCCTCGACCACGGTCACCTCGACCCCCCGCCGGGCCAGTCCGCCGGCGGTCTCCAGGCCGAGCAGGCCGCCGCCGATGACGACACAGCGCCGACCCGAGCGCGCCCGCTCGAGCAGGCTGGCGACGTGACCCAGCGTACGCAGCGGCAGCACGGCCTCGCGACCCGTTCCCGGGATGGGCGGGATGAAGGGGTGGGCGCCGGTCGCCAGCACCAGCCGCGAGAAGCTCAGGCTCTGGCCCTGCTCCAGCTCCACCTGTCGCGCCCCGAGGTCGATGCGGCGCGCCACCCCCGTCAGCAGCTCGATGCGCTGCTCCTGGTACCACCGTCGCTGGCGCAGGTCGAGCTGATCGGGGTCCACCTCTCCGGCGATGAGGCGGGTCAGGTTGAGGCGGTGGTAGGGCAGATCCGGCTCCCGGTGGACGAGCGTGATTTCGAGCTCGGCCGACTGCCGGCGGGCGTGCTCGGCCGCGGTCACCCCGGCCACTCCGGCGCCGACGACCACTAGCCTTCCGGCTGTCCCAGACGCGACCCTGGCTGCGGCCGGCTGCGGCGATGCTGGCTCGGCCACGAACAGGCTGGCGTCTGCGCCGCACACCGGGCACTGCTTCGGCGGCGCGTCGCCCTCGTGCACGTAGCCGCACACTGTGCACCGCCAGCGGCTCGTCGGCGCGGACGTCGGCTCGCCGGTCGCTGGCTGGTAGGGCTCGAACATCTCCGGCCCGACGCCGCAGATGGGACACTCGTCAGGGGGGGTGGCGCCCTCGTGCACGTAGCCGCACACGCTGCACACCCAGCGATCAACCATGGCTCCCTCCAAAGGTCACGCCACCTGCAGACGCCGCGAGTCTAGCAGCCTCGACCGCGCCGGCCGCAGGCGGCGATCTTGGCCTCCAGCGCCGGGCCCAGGTACGCTGTGGGGGCTCGGATACTGTCGCGGGCGAGGACGAGAGGCAGCAGATGCGGGGAGCAGCACAGCGTGCGAGCCGGGCAGCGCACGACCTGAGCGACCGGCTGGCCGCCTGGCGCGGACGCCTCAGCGGCGCCGTCCGGCCGTCGGCCGCTGCTCTCGGCGCGCTCGCCCTCGCTGCCTCGGCCGCCGCCCTCGACCCGGCCAAGGCGCTCACCCAGTACACCCGCTCGACGTGGAACGACGAGCTCCCGCAGAACACCGTGCGTGCGGTCCTCCAGTCCAGGGACGGCTACCTCTGGTTCGGGACCTACGAGGGTCTGGCCCGCTTCGACGGCGTCGGCTTCACGGTCTTCGACCGTTCGTTCACGGGCGGGACCGCGATCTACCACCTCCTCGAAGCCGAGGACGGCGACCTCTGGGTGAGCACCAACGGCGGCCTCACCCGGCTCAGCGGCGGCGTCTTCTCGACCTTCACCACCGACCACGGCCTGCCCTCGGACCTGGTCTACGCCACCCTGGTCGACGGCGCGGGCGTCCTCTGGGTGGGCACCGACCGCGGCCTGGCCTGTCTCCGCCAGGGCTCGTTTCAGGAGATCGGCGGACCGTCCGGGCGCCCGCTCGACGAGGCCCGAGCACTGGCTGCCGACGCCGAGGGCAATGTGTGGGTCGCCTCGGAGTCCGGCCTGTACCGCTTCCGCAGCGGCGAGGTCAGCCACTGGGGAGCCGAGGACGGGCTACCCGATACCCGCTGCTGGGCGCTGGCCACCACTCGCGACGGCGCGCTGTGGATCGGCACCGACGGCGGCCTGGCTCGCTACCACCAGGGTCGGTTCTCGGTCCTGACGCCGCGCCAGGGCGACCTGCCCGACCCCTTCGTTCGCGCCATCTGCGAGGATCGCCACGGCAACCTCTGGGTCGGAACCGAGGACTCGGGGCTGAGCCGCATCGCCCGCGGTCAAGTCAGCACCCTGGGCGAGGCCCAGGGCCTCACTCAGAACCACGTCCGCGCCATCTTCGAGGACGCGGAGGGCAGCCTGTGGGTGGGAACCAACGGCGGCCTGGTCCAGCTCAGCGACGGCAAGGTCACCACCTACACCACCGAGGAGGGGCTGTCCCACGACTTCGCGCGCGCGGTCCTCGAGGACCGTCAGGGGGCGCTCTGGATCGGCACCGACGGCGGTGGGCTCAACCGCTTTGCCAACGGGCGCTTCACCAGCTTCGCGGTCGGCGACGGCCTGTCGTCCAACTCGGTGCGCTCCCTCCACCAGGCCCGCAACGGCGACCTCTGGATCGGAACCCGCGACGGGCTCGACCGCTACGACGGTCGCTCCTTTACCCGCTACTCGACCGCGCAGGGGCTATCGAGCAACCTCATCCGCGCCACTCTCGAAGACCGGCATGGCGATATCTGGATCGCCACCGAGAACAGTGGCCTCAACCGGCTCCGCAACGGCCAGGTCGAGGTCTTCACCACCGCGCACGGCCTGCCCTCCAACCGGCCGCGCGCGCTCTACGAGGACCGCCACGGCGACCTCTGGATCGGCACCTACGCGGGCGCCTGCCGACTGCGCGACGGCACCTTCTCCACCTACACCACCGCCGACGGCCTCGCCAACGACATCGTCTTCGCCTTTCACGAGGACGCGAGCGGTAACCTCTGGATCGGCACCGACGGCGGCCTCAGCCTGCTCCGCGACGGCAGCTTCCACTCTTTCGACGTCGCCGCTGGGCTGTACGCCAGCACCGTCTTCCAGATCCTCGAGGACGACCTCGGCTTCCTCTGGATGAGCTCCAACAAGGGCATCTCGCGGGTCGCCAGGGACGAGCTCCTGGCTGTGGCCGACGGTCGCCTGGAGCAGGTCACGGCGCGCGCCTTCAACCGATCGGACGGGATGAAGGCCAACCAGTGCAACGGCGTGTCGCAGCCGGCCGGGTGCACGACCGCCTCCGGCGCTCTCTGGTTCCCCACCGTCAAGGGCGTGGTCCGCGTCGACCCCGCCAACATCGCGATCAACCAGCAGCCGCCGGCGGTCCTCGTGCAACAGGTCCTGGTCGACGGCCAACCGCTGGACCCGGGGCAGATGTCCGAGCTCGCGGCCGGCGAGCGCAACCTCGAGCTCCACTACACCGCGCTCAGCTTCGTCGCCACCGAGCGCATCCGCTTCCGCTACCTGCTCGAGGGCTTCGACGCCGCGTGGACCGATGCCGGCACCCGCCGCACCGCCTACTACACCAACATCCCGCCTGGCACCTACCGCTTCCGAGTCACGGCCTGCAACGGCGACGGGGTGTGGAGCTCAAGCGGCGCGAGCTGGGCCTTTGTCGTGCCCACGCCCCCCCACCGCACTTGGTGGGCCCTCTGCCTCTACGCCGCGGCTGGGGTGGCCCTGGTGCTGGCCGCGGTGCGCCTCCGCGTCCGCGCCCTGGCCCGCCAGAACCTGCTCCTCGAGGCCAAGGTGGGGCAACGAACCGCCGAGCTCGAGCGCTCCAAGAGCGAGGTCGAGCAGGCGAACCGTATCCTCGCCGACAAGATCCGCCAGCTCGAGCTCTCCGAGCAGCGCTCCCACGTCTCGGAGCGCCGTGCGCAGGAGGCGAACCGGGCCAAGTCCGAGTTCCTGTCGACCATGAGCCACGAGCTGAGGACGCCGCTGAACTCGATCATCGGCTTCGCCAGCGTGCTCTTCAAGCGGCTGGCTGACCACCCCGACGAGCGGACCCGACGCTTCCTCGGCAACATCCTGAGCAGCGGCGAGCATCTCCTCCACCTCATCAACGACCTCCTCGACCTGGCCAAGATCGAGGCCGGACGGATGGAGCTCTATCTCGAGACCTTCGACCTCAATGCGGTGTTGACCAGCGTCGACAACGTGATGCGCGGCGTTGCCGCCGAGCGCGTTATCGCCATCGAGCTCGTGGTCGGCGGCGATGTCCCGCCGATCACCGGCGACGCGGTCAAGCTCAAGCAGATCATGTTCAACCTCCTCTCCAACGCGATCAAATTCTCTCCCCCCGGCGCCTCGGTCACGGTGCGCGGGGAGCGAGTCGCGGCCGAGCGCTCGCCCCTCGGCGTGGACAGCGTGCGCATCGACGTGGTCGATCGCGGCATCGGCATCCGCGAGCAGGATCGGGAGCTCATCTTCGAGGAGTTCCGCCAGGCCGACACTGGAGCCGCGCGGCACTATGAGGGCAGTGGTCTCGGCCTGACCCTGGTGCGCAGGCTGCTCGACCTGCTCGGCGGCTCGGTCAGCGTCGAGTCCGCGCTCGGCAAGGGCAGCACCTTCACCGTCCACATCCCGGTCATCCGCCACGACCCCGACGCCGCCCTGGTGCGCAGCTTGCAGCCGTGATCGGCGAGCGCCAGGCCGGCGCTCCGCGCCAGATGGTGGCGCGGTGCGAAGCTCGGACCGAGCGAGCGATGCACCCGGCCCCCCTTCCGTGACAGGATGAGGCCATGACCACAGCGACCACGAACCAGCCAGCCTGGAAGATCTGGCATGACGAGGAGGAGTCGATCCGCGTCGGCATCTCCGCCTGCCTGCTCGGCGAGGAGGTCCGCTATGACGGCGGCCACCGGCGCGACCGCTACCTCGCCGAGGTGCTCGGGCAGTGGCTGACCTGGGTCCCGGTGTGCCCCGAGGTGGAGATCGGGCTCCGCATCCCGCGGCCCACCATCCGCCTCGAGCACGCCCAGCCCCGTCCGCGGCTGGTCGAGCCGGAAAGCGGCCAGGACCTGACCCGGCGGATGGAGGGCTACGCCCTGGCCAAGGTCGCCGAGCTGAAGCGCTGGAACCTCGACGGCTTCGTGCTCAAGAAGGGTTCTCCGAGCTGCGGCATGGAGCGGGTGCGGGTCTACGGCAAGGGCGGGGTTCCGCGCCAGAGCGGAGTCGGGGTCTTTGCCCGGGTCCTCATCGAGGAGTGGCCCCAGCTGCCGGTCGAGGAGGAGGGACGGCTCAACGACCCGCTGCTGCGCGAGCGCTTCATCGAGCACGTGTTCTGCCGCCACCGCTGGCGCAGCCTCGAACGTCAGGGCCTCAGCCGACGCCGCCTGGTGGAGTTTCACACCGCCCACAAGCTGCTGCTGCGGGCCCACAACGAGGCCGCCTACCGCCGCCTCGGCCGCGTCGTGGCCACGGCCGGCTCCATTCCCGACCGGGAGCTCTTCGCGAGCTACGAGGAGGAGCTCCACAACGCTCTGCGCAGCCCGGCCACGGCCAAGCGTCACGCCAATGTGCTCTACCACGCGCTCGGTTACCTCAAGACGGTCCTCGTACCATTCGAGAAGCAGGAGGCGGTGCAGCTCATCGAGGACTACCGCAACGGGCTGGTCCCCCTGATCGTGCCCCTGACTCTGCTCCGCCACCACGCCGCCAAGCACCGCATCGCCTACCTGGTGGGCCAGCTCTACCTCGAGCCCCACCCCAGGGAGCTCATGCTGCGCAACCGAGTGTAGAGCGCCGGCCGGAAGTTCTACCTGGTCGCACGCAGGGGCCCTCCGGCAGTTGCTCAGGCGAGGTCGAAGAGGAGCAGGTCGCTCGCGGCAGCCCGTCCACGCACCTCCACCCGAGCCGGGTCGACAAGCGCCGCGCCGTCGCCTTCCTCGAGCCGCCGGCCATTGACCTCGACCGCTCCCGAGATGATCTGCACCCAGGCCCGGCGGCCGCCCGCGATCTCCTGCTCGAGCTCTGCCCCCTGGTGGACCAGGGCCCGGTAGACGGCGACATCCTGGTGCACGGTCAGGGATCCCTCCCGACCGTCAGCGGCGGCCACCAGGACCCATGAATTCGGTCGTTGCTCGAGGTCGAAGGCGCGCTGCTCGTAGCCCGGCTCGAGGCCGCGCCGGGCGGGCTCGATCCAGACTTGCAGAAAGCGCACCTCGTGCTCCGGAGAAGGGTTGAACTCGGAGTGCACAATGCCGCGTCCGGCCGACATGCGCTGCACCTCGCCGGGCCGGATCAGCGAGCCCGTGCCCAGGCTGTCCCGGTGCTCGAGGGCGCCCTCCACGACTACGCTCAGGATCTCCATGTCGCGGTGCGGGTGGGCGCCGAAGCCCTGCCCCGGCTGCACCCGGTCGTCGTTGACGACGCGCAGGCTGCGGAAGCCCATGTGCTGCGGATCGTAGTAGCTGCCAAAGGAGAAAGAGTGACGGCTGGACAGCCAGCCGAGCTCGGCCTTGCCCCGCTGGGCTGCCGGGCGAACAACGATCTCAGAGCTGCTCATGGTCGACTCCTCGCGGTCTCCGCGACCGAGGCTGGCACCGCGACCTGGGGAACACATCGCTGGCGCAGCCTATTGCGGCCGCTGCCGACTTCACCAGCGCCGCGCGTGCTGCCAGACCGCGAGTGTCGGGTACCATGCCGCGAGCGGAATTTCGAGTCCGCGACACTGCACAGCAGGAGGTTGCCATGCATCTTCAGGGACGGGTCGCCCTCGTCACCGGCGCCAGCCGCGGCATCGGCGCGGCCACGGCCAGGGCACTGGCCGGGCACGGCGCGGCGGTGGCGGTGAACTACTTCCGGAGTCGGAACGCGGCCGACCAGGTGGTCGGGCAGATCGTGGCCGCGGGCGGTCGGGCCCTGGCCGTGGCCGCGGACGTGCGCGAGCAGACGCAGGTCGAGGCCATGACGGGCCAGGTCAACGAGGCGCTGGGCGCGATCGACATCCTGGTCCTCAACGCCGCCATCAGCTTCCCCACGGTCCCGTTTCTCGAGTACCCATGGGAGGCCTTCGAGGCCAAGCTGACCGGCGAGCTGAGGGCGGCGTTCTTCTGCTGTCGCATCGTGGCGCCGCAGATGGTGGAACGCGGCAAGGGCTGCATCATCGCCATCTCGAGCGGTCTCTCGCGGCAGACCGCGCCCGGCTTCTGCGCTCACTCCACCGCCAAGTCCGGGCTCGACGCGCTCATGCGCTCGCTCGCGGCCGAGCTCGGGCCGCACGGCATCCGGGTCAACACGGTCGCTCCCGGTCTGACCCTGACCGACGCCACCGCCAACCTGCCCGCCGAGCACAAGCAGATGATGGCCCGGCTGACTCCGCTGCGCCGCAACGCCCTGGCCGAGGACGTGGCCGGCGCCGTGCTCGCCCTGGCCGGCGACGAGACCGGCTTCGTCAGCGGAGCCTACCTGCCGGTCAGCGGCGGCGGCCTGCTCATGTGAGGGGAGGCAACGTGGCCATCTCGAGCCCGGTCAGAATGCGGATCGTGTCAATTGCCGGCCGCTGCCCCAACGGCCACCAGGTAGGAGAGGAGTACGTGGTCGAGCGCACCACGCCGAGCGGCGTCTGCCTCGGCTCGTTCGGCGCCTGTCTGCCCTACCTCACCGCCCTGCGCTTCGGCGCGTCCTTCCCCTGGGAGCAGGAGGAAGGGGTGATCAGCATCGGCTGCCCGGACCACGAAAACGCGGTGGTTTGGCGCCTGGAAAGGGTCTGAGGCCGCGCCGTCGCGGGCATCCCGCCGCTGGCCCGGGTCAGTGGGCCGTGGCTGACTGCCGCCGGCTCGGATTGCCGCCTACGGCAGCAGGGTGATGCGTCCTTCGCCGGCACGATCGACGCGGCCGATCTCGTAGTGCGGCGTCCGGCGCCGTTCGAGAGCCAGGTGCAGCTCGTCCCCCCTCTCGGCGGCGACCGCCACGAGCAGGCCGCCCGAGGTCTGGGCGTCGGCCAGGAGATCGACCAACAGGCTGTCGATGCCGTTGCCCAGCGACACGGCAGCCTCGCAGAACTTGCGGTTGGCGAAGCTCCCGCCCGGGATCATGCCCAAGGCGGCCAGCTCGCGCGCACCCGAAATGAGGGGTACCAGGGAAGCGGAGAGCTCGATCATCACGCGCGAGGCCCTCGCCACCTCCAGGGCATGGCCGAGCAGCCCGTAGCCGGTGATGTCGGTGCACGCGTGCACCCCGACCTCCTGCATGGCCTCGGCCGCCTCCCGGTTGAGCGTCGTCATCCAGCGCACCGCCTCGGCCGCCGACTCGGGCGGCGCCACTCCCCCCTTGATCGCGGTCGCCAGCACGCCGGTGCCGAGGGGCTTGGTCAGGATCAGCCGGTCCCCGGGCCGCGCACCGGCGTTGGTGACCACGCGCGCCGGGTGCACGATGCCGGTCACGCTCAGCCCGTACTTGAGCTCTCGATCCTCGACGCTGTGGCCGCCGACGAGCAGGGCCCCGGCCTCGTGAATCACCTCGAGGCCCCCGAGCAGCACCTCCTTGAGCACAGCCAGGGGCAGGCTCTGGCGCGGGAAGCAGACGATGTTCATGGCCGTGAGCGGCGCGCCGCCCATGGCGTAGACATCGCTCAGGGAGTTGGTGGCGGCGATGCGACCGAAGGTCCTGGGGTCGTCGACGATGGGCGTGAAGAAGTCGACGGTCTGGATCAGGGCGAGATCCTCACGCACGCGGACCACGCCCGCGTCGTCCGAGCTACCCAGGCCTACCAGCAGGTCAGGGTGGTGGTCAAGGGGAAGGTCGGCGAGCACGGCCTCCAGGTCCCCTGGAGGGAGCTTGCTCGCTCAACCGGCCGCCTTGACGCCCTGGGTCAGCCTGACGCTGTCACCATCGCTCATGCCGAGCCTCCTCGACTCGCGCCCATTATGCATGGCTCTGGCCGGGTTCGACGTCTCCGCCATCGCCGGCGTCAGGCGGTGCGGCAGGCCGGGCACGACGGCGTGGTTTCCATCGCCCCCCGCCAGGGGACACCCTACTGCAGGAGCCAGAGGGCGACGACCACGGCCAGGGCGATGCGGTACCAGCCGAAGACGGCGAGCCCCCGGCGTTCGAGCCAGCCGACCATCCAACGCACCGCGACCGCCGCCGAAATCGCCGCAACCGCGAACCCAAGCAGTGGCGCCGACCAGCCAAAGCTGGCGACGATTGCCGAACCGTGCCGCAGGAGGTCCCAGCCGGTCGCCGCCCCCAGCGTCAGCACGCCGAGCAGGAAGCTGAGCTCGACCGCGGCCGGCATCGACAGACCCATGAGCAGACCGCCAACGATGGTGACCAGGCTGCGGCTGGTCCCGGGCCACAGCGCCATGCACTGGGCCGCGCCGACCGCGAGCGCAACGCGCCAGGTCACCGCCAACAGGTCGATGCCCTCGGCCGCTGGTCGCCCCCCGCGCCAGCGGGAGACCGCCAAGATGACCAGCCCACCGACCAGCCACGCCGCGACCACCGGCCACGGCCCGAACAGGTGGCGCTTGACCGTACCCCCAAGCAGCAGCCCGGCGGCGGCCGCCGGGGCGAACGCGAGCACCAGGTTGACCGTCAGGCGGCGGCCGCCCGGGTCGCGGCCGAGGAGCCCGCGCAGCATCTGCGCCAGCCGGGCCCGGTAGAGAGCCAGCACGGCGACGATCGCGCCGAGCTGGATACAGATGACGTACGCGTCGGCCGCCTCGCGCTCGGCCGGTCGCTCGCCGATGCCCATCAATCGCTGGGCCAGGATCAGGTGTCCAGTCGAGCTCACCGGCAGGTACTCGGTGACCCCCTCGACCAGGCCCAGCACCAGGGCCTGAACCGTGGTCAGGGCCGGCTCGCGAGGCTGCGCCGTGCTCGCGTCGACCGCCGCCAGGGCCGAGGCCACCACGACACTCGTCGCTACCGCCGCAAGGCCGGCCAGGACCACGCGGCGTCCCCGCCGCACGGTCCACGCGTCAGAGAGAGGAGGTCGCCCCGTCGCTCGCACTTCGTCAACCTTGCGCCCGGCGGTCGCACGCGGCGCGCGGCGCAGGGTAGCACGTCCGGGCCAGGGGCCTGGTCATCGGCGCCTGCTGCCATGGCGCGACCACGAGCCCGGCCTGTGCGGCCACTCGCGACCTCGACGCAACCCCGGCGCCTCACTCCTTGGCCTGACGCCCGTAGACGTCCTCGAGACGGACGATGTCGTCCTCGCCGAGGTAGGAGCCCGACTGCACCTCGATCAGCTCAAGCGGGGTCTCGCCCAAGTTCTCCAGGCGATGGACGACGCCGAGCGGGATGAAGGTCGACTCGTTCTCGCTCAGCGTGAACACATCGTCGCCACGGGTGATGCGCGCGGTTCCCCTGACCACGACCCAGTGCTCGGCCCGGCGATGATGCAGCTGCAGGCTGAGCACCCCGCCGGGGTTGACGGTAATGCGCTTGACCTGAAAACGCTCGGCGCGGTCTATCGAGTCGTACGCTCCCCAGGGCCGGTAGACCTTGCGATGGTGCTTCCACTCGCTACGTCCGGCGGCCTTCAGCCGCTCGACCACGCTTCGAATCTCCGCGACGCAGTCCCTCCCCGCCACCAGCACCGCGTCGGGGGTCTCCACCACCACCAAGTCCTCGACGCCGACCGTCGCCACTAGCCGCTCGGCCCGCACGTAGGTGCCCGCGGTGTCGACCGCCAGCACGTCGCCCTCGAGCACGTTGCCGCGGCCGTCGCGCTCGCCGGCCTCCCACAGCGCCGACCACGAGCCGACATCGCTCCACCCACACTCCAGGGGAATCACGCCAGCCCGCCGCGTGCGCTCCATCACTGCGTAGTCGATGGAGTCCGCCGGGCAGGCACGGAAGGCCTCGGCTTCGAGACGGAGGAAGTCGAGATCGGCGCAGGCGCCGGCCAGCGCCTCACGGCAGTGGGCGAGCATCTTCGGGTTGGCCGCGGCCAGCTCCTCGAGGAGGACCGAAGCGCGGAACAGGAACATGCCGCTGTTCCACAAGTAGCCGCCGGCCGCCAGATAGCTCTCGGCGGTCGCGCGATCCGGCTTCTCGACGAAGCGCTCCACCCGCAACACCTGCCCGTCCACCGCCTCACCCGCCCGGATGTAGCCGAAACCGGTCTCGGGGGAGGTCGGCGTCACGCCGAAGGTCAGGAGATACCCGGTCTCGGCCGCTGGCACCGCCGCCGCGACGCTCCGGCAGAAGGCCGCCCGGTCGGGAACCACGTGGTCCGCTGGCAGCACCAGCAGCAGCGGGTCGGCGGCCGCCGAGGTGGCGTACAGCGCGGCGACTGTGATCGCCGGCGCAGTGTTGCGGCCGATCGGCTCGAGGATCACGGCCGCCGCCTGCACGCCGGCCTGACGCAGCTGCTCGGCGACCATGAATCGGTGCTCGTCGTTGCAGACGAGGATCGGCTCCATCGCCCCCTCCAGCCCCTCGACCCGCAGCAACGTGCTCTGGAGCAGGGTGTGCTCGCCGACCAGGGCCAGGAACTGCTTCGGGTAGGCGTCGCGCGACAGCGGCCACAGCCGGGTACCACTACCGCCGGACAGGATCACCGGGACGAGAGTCGTCATGCGGGTTCCCTCCCGAGCACCACGTCGCCCTCCAGCTCGGCCCCTGCCGCCACCTCGCCGCGTCCGCCCATGGCCCGCACGTGGACGCGCCCCACCGCCACCACCCCGGCCCCAAAGCTGACGTCGCCGGTCACCCGCAACGACTCGCACCGACGCAGGGACGGCGGACCGCCCGGGAAGCGCCGATCGAGCTCATCCACGAAACGGTAGTATCGGCTGTCGAGCGCCACCATCGGTGGGGAGGGGCGGGAGGGGTCGAGGGCCACCCGGCCGTCGGGGAGCAGCTCGTAGGCATCGGAGCGGACGGCGAGCAGGTCGTCGGTGGTCTTGACCGGCGAGAAGCGGGTGCGCGGCACGCGCACCGCCGTCGCGCGCGGGAAGACCGTCAGGGCCGAGCCCATCGCGGTCTCGATCTGGACCACCGCGGGCGAGGTCTTGTCGCGTGGGTCGAGTGTCTTTCGGTTGAAAATCGGGGTCAAGGGCAGAACCCCGTCGTGGCTGGCGAGGAGCCGATCCAGGCTCGGCAGGTGCAGCCACAAGCTGTTGGTGTTGAAGTAGCGGTACAGGTTGACATCCTGGAACTCGGCCTCCTCCGCTGGCGGACACTGGGCGGCCTCGCGCAGGGCAAGACGACCATCCTGGAGGCGGCACAGGTGGCCGCCCTTGCGATCGCTGTCGGCGCGGTCAGCCGCCTCCAGCAGCAGGTCGATCCCGTTGGAGGCCATGAACCCGAGCAAGGCGGTATCCACTGCCGCCCCCAGGTTGTCCGCGTTGGCTACGAAGGCGAACTGCACGCCACGTTCGAGGAGGCGGTGGAGCAGGCCCGAGGTCGCGAGTGCGAGGTAGAGGTCGCCATGGCCGGGTGGGCACCACTCGAGCTCCGGGTTGCCCGGCGCGCGGGCCGGGCCGAGGGTTGAGATCAGGATCTTCGGCACCTGGTTCTGGACGAAGGACAGCGGCAGCCCGGGCAGGCCGAGGTCCGCGTAGGGGGCGAGCGCCGCCAGGCTGTCCTGCTCGGTGCGGAAGCTGTTCATCAGGAGGAGCGGGACCCGGGCGCCGGTCGCCTCGCGCAGTGCCAGGACTTGGCGGGCGATGAGGTCGAGAAACGTCAGCCCGTCCCGCACCGCGAGCAGGGACTTGGCCCGCTCCAGCCCCATGCCCGTGCCCAACCCGCCGTTGAGACGGACCACGGCGAGCCGCCCGAGCGCGCGCTCCCCGGCGGGTCGGAACGCCTCGAGCGTGGCGGCGTCGCGAAGCTCATCCACCGGTGAGATCGCGACGTGGTCGAGAAGGCCCTCACCGCCAGCGGCAAACCGCGCCAGGTGACGGCCGAAGGCGCGGATCGCCGCCTCGGGTACTCCGGCACTGCGCATCTTCGCGACGAGCTCCTCGCTCACGAGCCTGATCCTCCCCCACGCCTGCGAGTGGCATTATCCCGCAACTGCGGGCAGGGGGCAGGTGCGGTGATAGGGCTCTCAGCCGCGCCCCGCCCTCTCCGGACGGGCTGCGCCCGCCCTGCGACCCCCTCGGCAACACCCGCAAGGCTCCCGGGTTCGTGGCGCGGGCAACCAGACGAAAAACGCCGCCGAGAGGCGGCGTTTGTTCGCTTGGTTGCGGGGGCAGGATTTGAACCTGCGACCTTTGGGTTATGAGCGCTCGCTCGGGGCGTCCAGTGGGATGCCCCGCAGCTTCAGAACCCAAAGCGTTGCAGTCATTTGCGGTTCCGTCGGCCCAGCCGCCAACGCCGTCCCTGGGCGGGTGCTGGGCGCAGCTGTCGGCCGAGGATGACTCGTGCGTCGTCGATGGCCTGGCGCAACCTTCTGGTCTCCTCGCTGCGCCCGCTGCTCAGCCGGCAGGTCACTTGAAGCGACAAAGCGACCGTCAGGAGCTGTCGCGGCACGCGGGCGCGGTGGCCTTGAGAAGGTCGCGTGGTGGGCGAGCCTCGCCACCCGGCTGCCATATTTCCGCCATCGTCCGACATGACGCTGTTTCCATGGTCAAAGATCGCGCGGGCCGCCCGAAAAGCACTCCGAGGGTGAGATCCCGGCCGGGCGGCCGGTGCTCGGGGAGGCGTCCATGTGTGTCGGCCGGCGCTCGCGTCTGCTTCCCGTCGTCCTGCTCTGCCTCATCCCGCTCGAGGTAGCTTGCGGCGATTCCCGGTCTCAGCCGGTCGCCACGCCATCATCCCTGGTGACGACAGAGAGCACCGGTGACGGCACGCCGCTGCAGCCGGTCGTCGGACTGCGCTCCCTTGGCGAGAACGGCACGCTACCTGCACGACCGGTAATCACCTTCGACCGTCCGGTCTTTCGCAGCGGCGACGTGGGGTGCGTTGCCGGAGGACAGACCGCTCTGCGCACCTCACCGGAAATTCCGGGCGAGCTGAGGGTGGCCTCGACCTCCGAGCTCGAGCTCGTGCCCAGAGGCGACCTGGATCCCGCGACCCGCTACTCGCTGGAGCTCGACGCGATCCAGGTCGGGGACAGCGTGCTTCGCCCGTCCGACTCTGGGCCGTGGAGACTCTCCTTCGCCACCCCCGAGTTCCGCTTCCTGCGCATGTCACAGCAGAAGGTCGATCGACAGCGGCACAAGCTCGAGCTGGCGCTCCAGTTCTCCGCTCCGGTCGAGGTCACTGCGCTGCGGAATCTCGCGTCGTTGCGCGTCGACGGTGCGGCGACCGCAGCGGAGTTTGAGGCCCGTCCACCGAACGCGGTGATCGCGTCTCTGCCCCTGCCTGACGCCTCGAAGCCACATGCTGTGACGCTCGAATTCAAGGCTGGTGTACCGCTGTCCGGTGGAGGCGGCGTCACTGCGCCCGCCGTAACCGCGACCCTCCCGCTCGCTACCGGGAAGCGCGCACAGATCCTGGAGGCGGTGCCGCGAGAGGGGCCATCGGGCTTCTCCGTCGATGTCCTCTGCTCCGATGGTGCTGCGGGGACAGACTCCTACCGCTGGGTGCAGAGCTGGGGGCGCTACGTCACGACCTCGCCCCGCTGCGTCCCGGACGAGGAGAGCGCGCGCACCGCCATCCACTTGACGCCCCCAGTTGCTTTCACCCTGGTCGCCTCGACCGGTGGCTTCCGACTCTTGGGAGATTTCCGCCAGGGGACCTACGCTCTGCGGGTCGATGGCGGCATGCGCTCCGCCGACGGCGGGGTGTTCGAGGACGCCTACGAAGGATCGCTCGCGGTGCCGGCGCTCGCCCCCCAGCTGTCGTTCGTGGCCCAGGGGCGATACCTCCCGCGGGAGGCCTGGCACCGCCTGGCGATCCATCACCGCAACGTGGCCGCGGCCTCGATCGAGGTGCGGCAGGTGCCGCAGCAGAGCCTCGTCTTCTGGATGAGCGAGCCGACGGAGCAGGCCGGAGAACGGGTCGCCGACGTCATCGCCCAAACCACGGTCGAGCTAACCAGTCCCCCCGACGCTTTTGCGACCTCATGGCTCGACGTGGCGGCGCTGGCTCCGGCCACCACGCGCGGCCTGCTCGAGATCACGATCCGGGGCGAGGGGACCAGCGACACGCGCCGTCTGCTGCTGACCGACATGAACCTGGTCGTCAAGCGCGCCGCACGCCCGGCGGGTTCGCCTTGGCCAGAGGAGATGCATGTCTGGGCGCTCGGCATCGAGTCGACCCTGCCGCTTGAGGGCGTCGACGTCGACCTAATCCGCAAGAGCGGCTCTCCCATCGCGAGCTGCCGCACGACGTCCGACGGTGGTTGCGTGCTCGCGGCGAGCAGGCCGGGCCCGGATCTCGGCCTACCTTTCGCCCTGGTCGCGCGCAGCGGTCAGGACCTGACCTATCTCAAGCTCGGCGAGCTCCAGATCCAGCCGGGCGACGCCGCCGTGGCTGGCGAGTCGTACCGCTCGCAGCAGGCCTATCGCGCCGCGCTGTACAGCGACCGAGGCGTCTACCGTCCGGGTGAGAAGGTTCACCTGGTGGGGATCGTGCGCGACCGCGAGAACCTCGCTCCGCCCGAGGCGATGCCGGTCGTGGCCGTGCTCTCCGACCCTCGCGCTCGCGAGCTGAAACGCGTCGTGCTGCAGACAAACGCAGCCGGCATGGTCAGCCTCGACGTACCGCTGGAGGACTTCGCTCCGACCGGGAGCTACCGTCTGACGGTCAGCGCAGGCGAGCGGCAGATCAGCGCGTACAGCTTCCAGGTCGAGGAGTTCGTCCCCGAGCGGATGAAAGTCGAGGTGTCGTTCGCCCGCTCGGAGTACTTGGCCGCCGACCCGGCAGAAGGCACTGTCAAAGCGAGCTACCTCTTCGGTGGTGTGCCCACCAAGCACGCCGTGGAGCTGACCTGCGAGCTGCAACCGGCCGCGTTCACGCCGGCCGAGAACGCGCAGCTGCACTATGGACTCTGGGCGTCGGACGACGAGCCGCCAAGGCCGCAGCTCCTGTCCCGCAGTACGGCGGTTCTCGACGGCACAGGGCGCGCTGACGTGAGCTGCCAGTCGCAGGGCGCGAGCACCCTTGAGGGACCGGTGCGGCTGGTGGCGTCCGCGGCCGTGCTCGAGGCCGGTAGCGGTCGTACCACCGTTGGCAAGGCATCGGTAGCCGTCCACCCGGAGCGCTACTACTTGGGACTCGCGGACCGCGACGGCAAGGTCCAGGCGGGCAAGGAGCTGACCGTGGAAGGGGCGGTGGTGGACTGGAACGGCAAGCTCATCAACGACCCTGTCCAGGTAACGATCGAGCTCCACCGGCTTGACCAGGAGTACACGTGGTTCTACGACGATCGGACCGGTGCGAGCAGCTATCGGACCCTCACCCGCCCGGTCCTCGATGGCTCGACCACGGTTTCTGCAGCGGGTGGGAAGTTCTCCGCTCGGCTGACGCCAGCCCAGGACGCCAGCGGCTTCCTGGTGCGGGCGCGCGCCGGTCGAACCCGCACCGACCTGCGACTGGCTGGGATCGGCGGCTACTGGGCATGGCAGCCGGCCGAGAGCCAGACTGGCCGTACCCCGAGCCCGCAGCGCCCCGCGTGGCTCGTCGTTTCTGGTCCGTCGGCCATTCGCATCGGCGAGGCAGCCGAGGTCCAGCTCACCGTACCCTACCGCGGCCGGCTGCTGCTGGCAGTCGAAACCGACCACCTGCTGAGCTCGGAGTGGCGGGCGGTGGAGCCGGGCCCGGTGAAGTGGTCGTTTCGCGTGGACGCGGCGGTGCCGAACGTCTACGTCAGTGCGTTTCTGGTCAAGAACCCGCACCTTGAGTCGGCGAACGCGTTCCTGCCCGACCGTGCGTTCGGGGTGCGCTCGTTGCCGGTGCAGCCGGAGGCGTACACCCAGGAGGTGTCCCTGACCGTGCCGGAGCGGGTGCGCAGCTCGAGCCGGCTGAACGTGCGGCTCGATCTGCCGCCAGGCGACCGCTCCCGGTTCGCGACCGTCGCCGTTGTCGACGAAGGGGTGCTGTCGCTGACCGGGTTCGCAACGCCAAATCCTCTGCCGACCCTCTTCCCACAACGCCGGCTGGAGGTCGAGACGCTGGAGACGGTGGGCTGGGACTTGACCTTGCCGGCCCAGGGCGAGCCCGCAGAAGGGGGCGACGGGCGCGAGTCGACACCGCTGCCCGGAAGGGTGCAGCCGGTCAAGCCGGTGGCGCTGTGGTCCGGAGTCGTCGCGGTGCCGGAGAACGGCACGCTGGACCTCGGCTTTGACCTGCCGCTCTACCGCGGCAACCTGCGGGTCATGGCTGTCACCGCCGGGGCACAACGGGTCGGACGGGCGAATGCCAACGTCGTCGTGAGCGATCCGATCGCAGTTCAGGCGACCCTCCCCCGCTTCCTGTCCGGAGGCGACGAGGTGCAGATCCCGGTGTTCGTCACCAACCTGAGCGGAGCCCGACAGCACGTGAAGGTGCGGCTGGAGGCCAGGGGGCTGCCGGTGCCAGGGGTCGCGACCGTGCTGGACGAGGTCCCGCCGCTCGAAATGGAGGGCGAGCCGGAACGGCTGCTCGAGCTCGCGGACGGCGAGTCCGGCACCGTCGTCTATCGCGCGCTCGCCAATCGGCAGGTGGGGGCGGCCCGGGTACGGGTTCTGGCCAGCGCCGGCGATGTGGAGGTGCTGGACGAAGCACAGGTGCCATTCCTGCCGGCCGGCCCGCGCGAACGCACGCTGACCAAGGTCAAGCTGCGCCCTGGCGAAACCGACCTCAAACCGTTCCTGACGGGCTGGGTGCCGACCACAGAGCGGTCGACCTTCTGGGTGACCGGCAACCCCTACGGCGACGCCTTCGACCACCTCCAGTATCTGCGTCGCTACCCCTTTGGTTGAATCGAGCAGACCGCGTCGGGGACGCGGCCGCTGCTCTGGGTCGGCAACCTCCTCTCCAACGTCGCTCCAGACCTCACGGCCCAGGCAAACGTCGAGGACATGGTGATGGCCGGCGTCAACCGGCTGCTGTCGATGCAGACGCCGAGCGGGGGGTTCGGCGTTTGGCCGGGTGCGAGCGACCCGGTTCCGTGGGGCACTGCCTACGTCGTCGACACCTTGTTCAACGCCCAGAAGCTCGGCTACGCAGTACCGCAAGGCCGACTTGACGAAGCGCTGGCGTATCTCGAGCGGGAGGCAGCCGGGTCCGAGAACGGGACGGCGAGCTACGACAGCAAGTACGGCCTTCCGCCCGACGCCTGGGAGCCATACGTGCAGTACGTGCTCTCCCTCGCTGGCCGCGGTCGTCCGGCGCGGGTGCAACGGCTCGTCGAGACCTTCCCCAAGGAACCTCGAGGCGCTCAGCTCGAGCGGTTGTACCTGCTCCAGGCGGCGCTCTACCTCGCAGGCGACCGGCGCTACGAGGCCGCGCTGCGCAAGCCGGACGTGTCGGCGTTGAGCGCCGAGCGCTCCTGGGGCTGGGACTACTACTCAGACCTACGACGGCGGGGCCTGCTGCTGTCGGTCTTCATCGACCTCTTCGACTCTGACCCGGCCGGCACCGGGCTGGCCGACCTTGTGGCGGATGGCCTTCGCGCGGGACGGGGCGAGTCGTTCTCCACCCAGGAGCTGGCCTGGGGAGTGAGCGGCCTGGGCAAGTGGATCGGCCACGTTAGCCGGGACTTCACACCACCGGTGCTGCTCGCCAACAGCAAGCCCGTCGCACCCGGCCCGGCCCCGGCCGGAGGGGGCAGCGGTGAGCGATCCTGGTCGCTCGCACGCGCGAGCGAATGCTCGAGCCTCGTCTTGCGGCTGGCGCCGGACGATGCCCAGCCGCCATTCCTCATCCTCTCGAGCGAGGGGGTGCGCGAGAGCGCGGCTGTCACCGTGGGTGGGGAGGGGTTGCAGGTGGAGCGCCGCTATCGCGGCCTGGACGGCGAAGCCGTCGACCTGAGTGGGACCGGCGTCAAGCTGGGCGACTTGGTGATGGTCGAGCTGAGCCTCACCAACCAGCGCAGCGAGCAAGTCACCAACATCGCCCTTGTCGACCGGTTCCCTGCCGGCCTGGAGGTCGAGAACCCCCGGCTCGGCCGCGGCATCGGTCCGTCCTGGCTTCCCTATCGCGAGCTGTGGGAGCTCGACTACCTCGACCTGCGCGATGACCGCGTACAGGTCTTCGGTGGCCTCGGACCGGGCGAACGGCGCATCGTGGTTTACACCCTGCGGGCGGTGACCGCTGGACTTTTCGCGCTGCCGCCGGTAGAGGCGACGGCGATGTACGACCCGCGCGTGTGGGCGCGCGCGGCCGGGGGCAGGGCGGAGGTCCTCGGGCCATGGTCAGATGCCGAACGCTGACGCGCGGCCGCCGCAGCCTCCGTCGCGCCGTCGCCGGTTGCGCTCTCGTGGGCCTAGCACTCGCTGTCGCCTTCCTGATCCCGCTGCCGGAGCGGCTGGCCTTCGGCGGGTCGACCGAGGTCCTGTTTCGGGACGGGAGCCCGGCCTGTGTCTTCCTGTCGCCCGACGACAGGTGGCGAGTCCCCGTGTCGCCGAGCGAGGTCGACCCGGTCTACGTGAAGGCGCTGCTCCGCTTCGAGGACAAGCGGTTCTTCTGGCACCCAGGGGTCGACCCGTTGGCGATCGCCCGTGCGGTCGTCCTCGACCTCCGACACCGCAGGCTCGTATCCGGCGGCTCTACCATCACCATGCAGCTGGTGAGGCTCCTCGAGCCACGCCCGCGCACGCTGCTCTCGAAGATGATCGAGGCCGCCCGCGCGGTGCAGCTCGAGCTGCACCTCTCCAAGCAAGAGATCCTCACCGCCTATCTCACCTTCCTCCCCTTCGGCCGCAACGTCGAGGGCGTCGAGGCCGCCGCGTGGGCGTACTTCGGGCACAGCGCCCGCTCGCTCAGTGCGGCCGAGATCGCCACCTTGCTGGCCGTTCCTCAGGACCCTGCCCACCGGCAGCCGGACCTGGCCAACCGCGCCCGCCTCGAGGCGGCACGCACCCGCATCGCCCTTCGCCTCGCCCGCTTCGGCGCACTGCCCCTGCCCGTCGGCGCGACGCCTGAGGACGTCCGATTGATGCTCGACGCGGCGCCCGTGCCCACCTCCGTTCGACGCTTCCCGCACTCGGCGCCGCACGCCGCAACCTGGATGCGCGCCCAGCTCCCCGGTGAGATGCGCATCCTCACCACCCTCGACGCCGGCCTGCAAGGAGTGGCCGAGCGCATCCTCGCCAGCCATCACGCCGCAGCCGTGGCGCAGGGTATCCACAACGCGGCGCTGGTCTTGGTCGACCACGAGTCCGGCGAGGTGATGGCGCTGGTGGGCGGCTTCGACTTCAGCGCGGCCGAGGACGGTGCGCAGATCGCGGCCTTCGCCGTCCCGCGCTCTCCCGGCTCGGCCCTCAAGCCGGTCCTGTACGCCCTCGCGCTCGACCAGGGCCTTGCCCTCCCCGAGACGCTGGTCACCGACGTCCCAGTGCGCTTCGCCTCTTACGCGCCCCACAACTTCGAAGGCAACTACTCCGGACTGGTGCGCCTGGAGGAAGCCCTCAGCCAGTCGCTCAACGTTCCCTTTGTCCTCCTGCTCGAGCGCATCGGGGTCGATCGCTTCCTGGGAGCTCTTCGCCAGATGGGGGTCAACTCCCTGCGCGACGGCGCGGGCCACTATGGTCTCTCCGCCGCGGTCGGCGGCATCGAGCTGACGCCGCTCGAGCTCGCTGGCGTATTCACCACCCTTGCCGGTGACGGACAGTATCGGCCGGTCTCCTGGCAGCCGACCCGCGCCCACCGCGGCACACCGGTGCTTTCGGCCGGAGCCGCGTACCTCACCCGACGCGCCCTCTCCCTTCGCAACCGCCCCGACCTGCCGGACGAGCGTCGGCTGACAGCGATCACGGTGCCAGTGCACTGGAAGACCGGCACCAGCTATGGGTTCCACGACGCCTGGGCGGCCGGCTCCGGCCTCCGCTACACGGCCGTATTGTGGCTCGGCAACCTGGATCGCACTTCGAGCGAGGCGCTGGTCGGCGCCCAGGCCGCGGCCCCGATACTCTTCGACCTGCTGGAGGCGGTCGAGCAGCGCACAACCCCTCCGCTGCCCGCAGCTCAGCCCGACGACCTCGACGAGGTCGAGGTCTGCGCCTTCTCCGGTCTCCTGCCGGCGCCGCCCTGCCCTCAGCGCGTGCGGGTGACGGCCCTGCGCCGCCGGGTGCCGACCACGACGTGTCCGTATCACGTCCGCGTCGACGTCGACAGCGAGACCGGCCTGCGGCTCGCCCCGGGCTGCCGGGCGGGGCGGCCGTTCAGCTCGCAGGTCTTCCTTTCGCTGCCCGCCTCCCACGCCCGCTGGCTCCGCGACCTCCAGGGGGAGCTGACTGCGATCCCCCCGCTCGCGCCAGGCTGCGTCGCTGGCGGGCCACGCCGGCCGCCGCGCATCCTCTCCCCGCCGGCGGACAGGACCCTACTGCTCCTGGCCGGGCTTGTCCCTGCCTCGCAGCAGGTCCCGCTCGAGGCCGACGCCGAGGGCACGGCACCGAGAGTGAGCTGGTTCGTGGACGGGCAGTTCCTGGGCACGGTCGCAGCCAGCGAGCGGGTGTGGTGGACCCCGGCGGCGGGTCTGCACGAGGTGGTGGCGCTCGACGAGGCGGGCCTTTCCGACCGCCGGCGGATCACCGTGCAGTGAAGACCCGCCCCGCGGCGGGCAGGGATGACGCTCAGCATTCGGCCGCGGTTCCGGGCTATGCTGGTGCCGGTGCACATCGTGTCCTGGCCGAAGAGAGTGCTCCTTGCGGTCGTCCTGGCATCGCTGCAGGCTGGCTGCCGTGCCCGGTCGGAACAGCCAGCGAACTTCACCAGCCCGACGTCCGTTCCCGGCCACGCCGTCAGCCAGAACGACCAGCTCGGCGCCGCGCTGCACGAGGTCGTGTCCGACTTCCGTCAGACGATCGTGCTCATGGAGGACGAAGGCACTCTCGAGGCAAGCGACCGACCTCGCGCGCTCGTCGTCGCGAGGCAGCTCTACCGGCGGATGCAGCAGGCGCTGGGCGGGGTCGAGCGCGACCTCCTCGCGGAGTTGGGGGGCGGCACTTCCAGCGTGCTCTCGACCGAGCCGCCGGAAGTGTCGGTTTTCCTCGACCTCTTGGAGAGCAGCACCGACTGGCACGACGCCGACAAGCTCGCGTTCCGCGACGCCGTGGCCAGCCTGAGCGCCGGGCTCTCCCAAATCGAAGGGACCTCCCCTGCCCTGGCCGCGCTGCGCAAGCGCTGCCAGGAGGACGAGCGCGCACTGACCCAGATCCAGGCGTTGTACGACAGCGAGCTGGACAAGGTGTTCGGACGGCTGGAGACCCGCGGCATGCCGGTACGGCGTGAGCGATGGGAGGACTACCTTGCCTCCTTGCGCAAGCTCCACTCCGCGCGTGACGTGATGGCCAGGTGGAGGGACCAGCTGGCACCGGCGGCGATCCCCGCGGCGGCGGCAAAGGCGGTGAGCGGAGCCCGTTTGCCGCCAAGAACCCTGGTTCTGAGCTTCGATGACGGCCCCCACCACCGCCACACCGCGCGCATCCTGGAGGTGCTCTCGTCCTTCGGGGTAAGGGCTATCTTCTTCGAGCTCGGCGAGAACATCGGCAAAGTCGATGCTGCGGGCGAGGTGCGGCAGACCCGTGCCGCCAAACGGGTGCTCGAGGAGGTGGCCGCTGGCCATCTGGTCGCCAACCACACGTTGACCCACGCTTCACTCATCACCCTGCCGGCGGCCGAGGTCGAGCAGGAGCTGAGCCTCACCAACCGACTCCTGCGGCAGGTCGCCGGCGTCGAGCCCACCCTCTTCCGGCCGCCCTACGGGGCGGAAAACGAAGCGGTGCGCTCGGCAGCGCAGCGCCTGGGCCTACGGACCATGCTGTGGGACATCGACTCGCGCGACTGGGCCGACCCGGTCCCCCGTTCGATCGCCAACCGGGTGATCGCCGAGGCCACCGCGACCGACCACGGGATCATCCTCTTCCATGACATCCACGCGCGCACCATCGAGGCCCTCCCGCCGGTACTCGAGACGCTCCTCGGGCGCGGCTTCAGGATCGCGCTTTGGAACGGCGAGGAGATCTTGCACCAGACCTTGCCCGTGCCGAGCCCTACCGTGCCAGCGGCGGCACCGATGCATCCCCTCTATCGCCAGAGCCACGCCCTGGTCATCGGTGTCAACGAGTACCGCTACTGGCCCAAGCTCTCGTTCGCCGTCGCCGACGCCGTAGCGATGCGCGACACACTGGTCGAGTCGCTTGGGTTCCCGGCCGACAACGTTACCCTGCTGCTCGACGCCGACGCCACGCGGGACCGGATCCTGGCTGCGCTCGCCGACGGGCTCGCCGACCCCAAGCGCATCGACCACGAGGACCGCGTGCTGGTCTTCTTCGCGGGGCACGGCGCCACTCGCCGGTTGCCTTCGGGCCGCAGTCTGGGCCACATCGTGCCTGTCGATGCACCGCTCGAGTCCTTCAGTCAGCTCATCTCGATGACCAACTTCCAGGACATCAACGACGCCATCCCGGCCAAGCACGTCCTCTACCTGATGGACGCCTGCTACGGGGGCCTCGCCCTGGTCCGCGGCGGTGCCGTCAAGGCAGAGGCGCGCTCGTACCTGAGCGAGGTCACCCGAAGGACCGCGCGCCAGATGCTCACCGCCGGCGGCGCCGACGAGGAAGTGTCGGACGCCGGCGGCGGCGGGCACTCGGTCTTCACCTGGAGCGTACTCGAAGGCCTCCGCGGCAAAGCAGACCTCAACGGGGACGGCCACGTGACCGCGTCGGAGCTATTCACCTCGGTCGGGCCCATCGTGTCATCGATGTCCCGACAGACCCCGGCCTTCGGCAGCCTGCCCGGCTCGGAGGGTGGAGACTTCGTCTTTGCCCTCAGGCCGCAGGACGAGTTCCTCACCTCCCTTTCGGAGCAGCTCGACGACGAGGCGATCCGGCTCAACGTCGAGCTCGATCGGGTACGGCAGGAAATCGCCGAGAAGCGCGATCGCAACGCCACCCTCGCCCAGGAGCTGGCCTCGGCCCAGGCCGAGCTTGCCCGCCTGGATGGCGAGCAACGCGTGAAGACTCCGCCTCAGGACGCGCAGCAACTCCTTGACCAGGGGTTGGGCTTCTACCGCGAGCGGCGCTACGACCAGGCACTGGCGGCCTTCCAACAGGCGTTCACCCTCCGCCCTTCGAGCGTCCAGGCGGCCAACAACATCGGCTTCGTGTACGCCCGCACCGGGCGGCTGGCCGAGGCCGTTGCCTGGTACCAGAAGACCCTCGCGCTCGACCCGCAGCGAGCGGTCGCGTACCTCAACCTGGCGCAGGCCTACGCCGAGCTCGGCCGCAAAGCCGAAGCGATCACGGCCTACGAGCGCTACCTGGAACTCGCGCCCAACCATGCGGGAGCGAGCGCGGCCCGCTCCAGCCTCGAGGAGCTGCGCCGAAGCGGTCCGGGCTGAACCGCGGCCGCTTTTGTAGAATGAACCCCTAACCTTTGCGATACGATGACCGCCAACTCTCGCACAAACTCCACGAACCCCTCGTTGGTCACGTAGGTGGGCTCGACGCGTCGCTGCCAAGGAGCTTCGAGCTCGCTGACCTGGCCACCTCTCCACTTCACCCGCATCTTGATGACATCCTCTACTCCACCTAGCAACAAGCAGGAAAACGCGATGGGCGGCTCGCGCCGCCCATCCTCGTAACCGCTTGTGCTAGCGGGTCTTATGTGTGGTTGCGGGGGCAGGATTTGAACCTGCGACCTTTGGGTTATGAGCCCAACGAGCTACCGGACTGCTCCACCCCGCGTCACTTGGGGAGGCTGAGTATAGGGGTGGGGGCAGGCTGTGTCAAGGAAACCGGAACCGGCTCGGAGCGCGGCGTGGCGATGATGAGGACGGTCTCGCCGGGTCGCACCCAGCCGAGCTCGTGGCGGGCCACGGACTCGACTGCCTCAGGGCTCGAGCGCAGGGCCTTCAGGGTCGCCTCGAGGTCCTCGATGCGCGTCTTCAGACGCACCTTCTCCTCTGTCAGGCGCGCGCGCTCGGACTCGGCCCGCGCCAGCTCCTGGAAACCCTGGGAGACGATGCCGGCAAAGACACCCAGGACGACCAGGGCGAGGACCGCGGCCGCGATCAGGGTCAACCGCTTCACCGCACTCCACGCGCAAAGGCCGCCGCGCCACGGAACCGAGCCGTGTCCTCGAGCTCCTCCTCGATGCGCAGCAGGCGGTTGTACTTGGCGATCCGCTCCGAGCGACACGCCGACCCGGTCTTGATGAGACCGGTGTTGGCGGCCACGGCGAGGTCGGCGATGGTGCTGTCCTCGGTTTCGCCCGAACGGTGGGAGATGACCGCCGTGTAGCCCGCCCGATGGCTCATCTCGATCGCCTCCAGGGTCTCGGACACGGTGCCGATCTGGTTGAGCTTGACCAGTACCGAGTTGGCCACGCCCTCGGCGATGCCACGGGCGATGATCTTGGGGTTGGTGACGAAGATGTCGTCGCCCACGAGCTGGATCCGCGGTCCCAGGGTTTGGGTGAGCTGGGCCCAGCCCTGCCAGTCGCCCTCGGCCAGCCCGTCCTCGATGGAGATGATGGGAAATGCCTCCACCAGCTCTTCGTAGAGAGCGATAAGGTCGGCTGCCGACAGCGCTGAGCGGCCCTCGCCCGGCAGGCTGTAGGTGCCGTCCTGGCAAAGCTCGGAGGCGGCCACGTCGAGGGCCAACGCGACCTGCTGGCCGGCGGTATAGCCGGCCTTGTCGATCGCCTCCATGATCAGCTCGAGGGCGGCGCGGTTGGAGGGCAGGTCGGGCGCGAAGCCGCCCTCGTCACCGACCCCGGTCGCTAGCCGGCGCTGGACCAGGACCTTGCGCAGGGTGTGGAAGACCTCGACCCCGGCGCGCAGGGCCTCGGAGAAGCTGGCGAAGCCCACCGGACAGATCATGAACTCCTGGAAATCGACCGAGTTGTCGGCGTGGGCGCCGCCGTTGACGATGTTCATCATCGGCACCGGCAGCTGGCGGGCACCGCAGCCGCCCAGGTACTGGTAGAGGGGCAGCCCGCTAGCCTCGGCCGCGGCATGGGCCACGGCCATGGACACGGCCAGGGTGGCGTTGGCGCCCATGGCCGACTTGTTCTCGGTGCCGTCGGTCTCGAGCAGGGTCTGGTCGAGGCCCAGCTGGTCGCGGGCGTCGAGACCCTCGACCGCCTCGGCCAGCGCGCCGTTGACGTGCTCCACCGCCTGCAGGACTCCCTTGCCCAGGAAGCGGGCGGCGTCGCCGTCGCGCAGCTCGAGCGCCTCACGCGAGCCGGTAGAGGCGCCCGAGGGCACGATGGCAGAACCGACGGCGCCGCACTCGAGGACGGCCTCGGCTTCGACCGTGGGGTTGCCACGCGAGTCGAGAACCTCTCTGCCAACAATCAACTCGATGTCGAACATCTAGAGCCTCCAGTTGGTGAACAGCTGTCGCGCCAGGTGCATGAGGTGGCGCATCTCCTCGTTGGAACGTCCCTCGGCGTAGAGCCGGATCTTGGGCTCGGTGCCGGCCTCGCGCACGAGCAGCCAGCTGCCGCCTTCGAACACCAGCTTGAGCCCGTCGCGCCGGTCCGCACGCACCACCTTGCGTCCCCCGAGCTCGTCCCACTCCTGCTCCCGGCGCCGTTCGAGGAGCTGGCGGCTGCGCTCGGTGAGGGGCAGCTGGGTGCGCCGGAAGGCATAGGTCCCGACCCTCGAAGCCAGCTCCTGACCGAGCTCGAGCAGGCTCTTGCCCTCGACCGCGACCATCTCCGCCGAAAGCAGGCAGGCGAGCATGCCGTCGCGTTCCGGCAGGTGACGGGCCCAGGCCAGACCCGCGCTCTCCTCGCCGGCGTACTCTAGGGTCCCGTCCACCAGCATGGGTCCGAAGCTCTTGAAACCGACCGGGGTCTCGACCACCTCGAGGCCGTGCAGCTCGGCCACCGCCTCGAGCAGTCGCGAGGTGGCCATGGAGCGGCCGACCCCTCCCTTGAGCCCCCGCCGCCGCACCAGGTAGTCGAGGATCAGGCCCAGGGCCTGGCTCGAGTCCTGGAGGCGCGCTCCGGCATCGAGGATCCCGAAGCGGTCAGCGTCGCCGTCGGTGGCCAGCCCGAGGTGGGCGCCGGTCCGCCGCATCACGTCGCGCAGGCGGGACAGGTTCTCGGAGGTGCAGTTGGGTGCGTAGCCGCCGAAAAAGGGATCGCGGGTGTTGTGGATCACCTGCACCGGGATGGCGTTCTCAAGCAGGATGTGGTCGAGGTACTCGCGCGCGCAGCCGAAGAGGGGGTCCACCACCAGCTCGATGCCGGACTTGCGGATCGCCTCCCAGTCGATGAGCTCCTGCAGCCGATTCAGGTAGGCCGGCTTGGGGTCAAAGGATCCGATTCGCTCGGGCGCCGGCAGGAAGACGTCCTCGAAACGCTCCTCGAGCTCCCGGTAGCGCGCCTCGATCGGGTCGGTGAGGGTGTCCGAGGCGACGATCCCGTCCCGGGTGTAGAGCTTGAGACCGTTGTACTCGGGCGGGTTGTGGCTGCCGGTGAAGGTGATCCCGGCCGTCGCCCCCTGCTCGATGATGGCCGAGCACAGCACCGGGGACGGAATGTCACGCGCCGCCACCTCGACCCGGATCCCGTGGGCGGCGATGAGGTGGGCCGCGGACTGCGCCAGCTTCTCGGACAGCATGCGGGTGTCGTAACCGACCAGGATCAGCTCCGGCCTGGGTCCCTCGGCGCACAGCTCCTCGACGATCGCCTGGGTGACCATGCGAACCCTGCGGAAGGTGACCTCGCGGCCGATGATGCCCCGCCACCCGGAGGTCCGGAAGTGCACCATGAGCGCAGCTTAACACGAACGTGAGGGGCCCCCGCTTCCCCCTCGGTCGGGCGCGGGGCTACACTCCTCGGGTGCTCGTCTTCACCGATCCGGACCAGCGCCGCACCGTCCTCGTTCCCCAGGCGTCCCACGCCCTGGCGGCGTGGCAGATCGCCGAGCGCTGGGGCAACCGCAGCTTCGCCCGCCCCAGCCCCCGCGCCGAGGTCCTGGCCGCGATCCTGCTCCACGACGGCGGGTGGACCGATGTCGACGCCGCGCCGGGCCTCGACGGCCACGGTCGGCCGCACACCTTCGACCGCATGCCGCCGACCGCGCACCTCGAGGCCTGGCGCAGAGGCGTCGAGCGGACCGCGCTCTACTCCTGCTACTCCGCCCTGCTGGTGGCGGCCCACGTCGAAGCTTTGGCCGAGTACAAGGCCCACGATCTGGCCCAACGTGGAGAAGCCGACACCGAGCGCGAGGTGCGCCGCTTCCAGGACGAAATGGCCGTCAAGCAGGCCGAGTGGCGTCAGGCGCTGAGCTTCGACCCCCGCTTCGCGCCCTGCCTCGATGGCGCCGGTTGGGAGGTCAACCGCCGCCTCCTGAGCGCCGCGGACGCCATCTCCGTCCACCTCTGCGCCGCCCTGCCCGGGGCCTTTTCCGTGACCGCGTGCGGCCGCTCGCGGGAGCCCGTTGCGGTCAGCTTCGAGAGCCGCGGCCCGCGCCTCTACTCTGCCCGCCCGTGGCCGTTCGAGGGCGACCGGGTGCGCGTGCACTGCCAGGGCTGGCCGGTCGCGAGCCCGGTCTTCGCGTCGGCGGCCGAGCTCGCCGCCACCCTGGCGCGGGCAGCGCTGGTGCGGCTCGACTTCACCATCGCCCGGCCGGCCGCGCTCGGGCGGGTCGGTTGACAATCATCACCCTTCTCCTACAATGATCGTCTGCCATCGTGCTCGGCAGTAGCTCAACGGTAGAGCGGGTGGCTGTTAACCACTAGGTTGGGGGTTCAAATCCCTCCTGCCGAGCCAGCAAGCCCGCCCCGACCCGCTACGTCGGGGTTCCTTGTTCCCCTCCCTGAGCACGACCGACCCGTGTCAGGCCTGCCCGAGCAGGTCCCGGTAGAGGGCCTCCAGCCGCTCGACGCGCCGCCCGCTCGAGAAGCGCTCCACCACCCGCCGGCGACCCGCGCGACCCATGCGCTCCCTCTGCTCCGGATTTCCGAGCAGAGCCATGATGGCCGCGGCCAGGGCTTCCACGTCCCGCGCCGGGACGAGGAGGCCGACCTCGCCGTCAACGACCAGCTCGCGGTTGCCGCCGCAGTCGCTGGCCACCACCGGCCGGGCCACGGCCATGGCCTCGCGCAGGGTGCCGGTGATGCCGGTGCCGGCCCACGAGGCATCGACCACCAGGTCGCAGGCCGCCAGGACCTGGGGCATGTCGCGACGGAAGGGCAAGGTCAGCACGCTCCCGCTCAGCCCGCTCTCAGCGACCGCGCTCTCGACCTTCAGCCGCTCGACCGCCGGCTCGCAGCCCACCAGCAGCAGACGCGACCGGGGCACGCTCTCGACGATCCGGGCAAAGGCCGCGAGGAGCTCGCGCCAGCCCTTCCAGTCGCGCACCGACACCTGGCCGACGAGCAGCTCTTGCGGGCCCAGGCCGAGCTCGGCGCGCAGCGCCTGGCAGTCAACCCGCTCGGGGTGGAAGCGCTCGACATCGCTGCCCGCGTGCACGGTGTGCACCCGCTCCGGCCGGAGTCCGCCGCTCGCGATCACCGCCTGACGCACCGCCTCGGCCACGCAGACCACGGCGCCGACCCGGGGGTGGCGGTACTTCCAGCGGTTGAGGAGGTCGAGGCGGAAGGCGACGCCGCGATTGACGACGATCCGCGGCCGACGTCCGAGCCCGGCCGCGGCGAGCAGCGCCACTCCGTGGGGACCGCCCTTGTGGACGTGGATCAGGTCCACCTGCCGACGGCGCAGCAGGCGCCGCAGCGAGCTGGCCGAGGCGAGGTCGAAGGGGCCGCGCAGGGCGAGGGCCACGAAGTCCACCCCGGCCTGGCGGCAAGGGGCCTCGAGGTCCCCTCCCGGCCGGCTGACCACGGTCACCTGGTGACCGCGGGTGGCCAGACCGACCGCCGCCTCGAGCATTTGGACCACCGAGCCGCTGGTCAGACGGTTCTTGTCCAGGGCGTGGACGATTCGCAGCTCGTTCGCCACCGCCGCAGTATAGGGTTCTCACCGCCTAGCGCATGGCGCGCTGGTCAGTCGCACCCAGGGTGGCGCGTCTTGCGAGGACCTTGACGAGGTTGACTCTGGCCCTCCGCCCACGTATAAAGACCGGACTGAGGTGGAGGAGGCTAGACCATGGACGAGCCCACCGTGAAACGGTTCAATGCGTTCGAGATGGCCCAGAAGCAGTTCGACGCAGTCGCGGACAAGCTGCAGCTCGACGAGGGCATGCGCGAGCTCCTGCGCTGGCCCCTGCGGGAGTATCACTTCCAGATCCCGGTCCGCATGGACGACGGCACGGTCAAGGTTTTCAAGGGCTTCCGCGTGCAGCACAACGACGCCCGCGGCCCGGCCAAGGGCGGGATCCGCTTCCACCCCCAGGAGACGGTCGACACGGTGCGCGCCCTGGCCACCTGGATGACCTGGAAGTGCTCGGTGGTCGACATCCCGCTCGGCGGTGGCAAGGGCGGCGTGATCTGCGACCCGCACAACCTCTCGGCGACCGAGCAGGAGCGGATCTGCCGCGGCTGGGTGCGCCAGATCGTGCGCAACGTCGGCCCGGTCCAGGACGTGCCCGCGCCCGACGTGATGACCAACCCCCAGCACATGGTGTGGATCCTGGACGAGTACGAGAGGATCACCGGCGGTCGCTACCCCGGCATGATCACCGGCAAGCCGGTCGAGGTCGGCGGCTCGCTCGGCCGCACCGAGGCCACCGGCTTCGGTGTGATCTTCACCGTGCGTGAGGCGCTCAAGCGCATGAACATCCCGATCGCGGGCATCCGGGCCTCGATCCAGGGCTTCGGCAACGTCGCCCAGTACGCCTCCATCCTGCTGACCCAGCTCGGCGGCAAGGTGCTGGCAGTGGCATGCTGGGACAACCATGACAACTGCTCCTACACCTTCCGTAAGCTGGACGGCGTCGACCCGCACTTCCTGCTCTCCATCACCGACCGCTTCGGGACCATCGACAAGGAGAAGGCCAAGGCCGCCGGCTACGAGGTGCTCGACGCCGGGGCCTGGATTGAGCAGGAGGCCGAGGTGCTGATCCCGGCGGCGCTCGAAAACCAGGTCACCGGGGACAACGCGGGCCGCATCAAGCCGACGGTCAAGCTGATGGCCGAAGGGGCCAACGGACCCACCACCCCGGAGGCCGACGCCGTGCTCAAGAAGCGGGGCATCTTCGTCATTCCCGACTTCCTCTGCAACGCCGGCGGCGTGACCTGCTCCTACTTCGAGCAGGTGCAGTGCAACGCTAACTTCTTCTGGCCCAAGGACGAGGTGCTCAAGCGGCTGGATGAGAAGATGACCAGTGCCTTCCACGCTGTCGCCGACCTTGCCCAGCAGTCCGGCGAGTACATGCGCGACGCGGCCTACATGATCGCCATTCAGCGCGTGGCCTCGGCCTGCCGGCTGCGCGGCTGGGCCTAGCCCGACCGTCTGACCCTGTTCGTCGCGAGGGTCGTGAGATGCCGTGAGATGCGGCGTTTGTGCAGTGCGAGCGAGTGAGGCGTACTCTGCAGTACGTTCGCTGCGCGCCTTCGGCGCTTGCGTCTCACCGTCGTCAGCGGGTGGCCGAGAGGCTCGCCCCGAGCGAGCCTTCGGCCACGAACCGCTGCCGTCGGCGAGGTCGAACGAGCGAGCGCAAGCAAGCGCCGCAGATTGCGGCAGATCGCGGCCCGCAGTAGAAGATTGGTGAAGGTCGGGCTAGACGTCCGCCCAGGCCTCTCGCGGGGCGGCGCGAGCTAGCTCGCGTCGCCCTGCATCGCCTGCTCGAGCTTGGCCCAGGTATCGCGCAGGGGCACGGTGCGGTTGAAAACCGGAGCCTCGGGCCGGCTATCCACCGCATCGGGGCAGAAGTAGCCGAGGCGCTCGAACTGGAAGCTCTGCCCCGGCTCGGCCGCGGCCAGGCTCGGCTCCAGCTTGCAGCCGGTGAGGACCTCGAACGAGCCCGGGTTGAGGTCAGCGAGGAAGTCCTCGGCGTCGCGCCCCGGGTTTGGCGAGGAGAAGAGCCGGTCATACAGCCGCGCCTCGGCGTCGATGGCGTGGGCCGCCGACACCCAGTGCAGGGTCCCCTTGACCTTGCGCCCGTCCGGCGCGTTGCCGCCGCGGCTGCCCGGGTCGTGGCTGCAGCGCAGCTCCACCACCTCGCCGGTCGCGGGGTCGATGACCACCTCCTCGCAGCGGATCAGGTAGGCCCAGCGCAGGCGCACCTCCCGCCCCGGAGCGAGGCGGAAGAACTTCTTCGGCGGGTCGGAGCGGAAGTCGTCGCGCTCGATGTAGACCACGCGCGAGAAGGGGACCGTGCGGAAGCCCATCCGGGCCGGCTCGTCCGGGAAGTAGGGGGCCTCGAGCTCGTCCACCGCGTCCTCGGGAAAGGTGGTGATCACCACCTTGAGCGGGCGCAGCACCCCCATCACCCGTCGCGCGCGCTGGTTAAGGTCGTCGCGCAGGCTGTGCTCGAGCAGGGCCACGTCGACCACGCTGTCGCGCTTGGCCACGCCGATGCGGTCGCAGAAGGCGCGGATCGACTCAGGGGTGTAGCCGCGTCGCCGCAGGCCGCTGAGGGTGGGCATGCGGGGGTCGTTCCAGCCGCTGACGTGGCCCTCGGCCACGAGCCGGAGCAGGCGCCGCTTGCTGATCACCGTGTAGTTGAGGTTGAGGCGCGCGAACTCAATCTGGCGCGGGCGCGAGGGTACCGGCAGGTTGTCGATCAGCCACTCGTAGAGGGGTCGGTGATCCTCGAACTCGAGGGTGCACAGGGAGTGGGTGATGCCCTCGATAGCGTCGGACTGGCCGTGGGCGAAGTCGTAGGTCGGGTAGATGCACCAGGCGTCGCCGGTGCGCGGGTGACTGGCATGGAGGATGCGGTAGATGACCGGGTCGCGCAGGTTGAGGTTGCCCGCGGCCATGTCGATCCTGGCCCGCAACACGCGCGCCCCGTCGCCGAACTCACCGGCGCGCATGCGCTGGAAGAGGTCCAGGTTCTCGTCCACCGTGCGCTCGCGGTAGGGGCTGGGGCGGCCCGGCTCGGTCAGGGTGCCGCGGAAGGCGCGGATCTCCTCGGCGCTGAGGTCGCAGACGTATGCCTTGCCTTCGCTGATGAGGTGGAGCGCGTACCCGTATAGGGTCTCGAAGTAGTCCGAGGCGTGGTGGAGGTGGGGACCCCAATCGAAGCCGAGCCAGCGCAGGTCCTCGATCATGGAGTCGATGTACTCCTGCTCCTCCTTGACCGGGTTGGTGTCGTCGAAGCGGAGGTTGCACTGCCCGCCGAACTCCTCGGCCACGCCGAAGTTGAGGCAGATCGACTTGGCATGGCCGATGTGTAGGTAGCCGTTGGGCTCGGGCGGGAAGCGAGTCACCACCCGCGCGTGCTTCCCAGACTCGAGGTCAGCGCGGATCAGGCTGCGGATGAAGTCGACCGACTTGTCGGTCGACGCGGCGTCCTGGTGCGGCTTGGTCATGTCTCGGTGGTTCCTTTCGCGGCCCGGTGTCGGCGTCACGCCTTCATCGCGCGCAGGGTCTCGACGGCGCTGCGCAGCCGCCGTCGGCAGACCTCCTTGCCGAGCACGGTCATGGTCTCGAACAGGGGCGGAGTGGCCGCACGGCCGGTCACCGCCACCCGCACCGCCATGAACAACTCCTTGGGTGCGACGCCCTGGGCGTCGCAGAAGCTGCGCAGGGTCTGCTCGAGCGTCTGGGCATCCCACTCGAGGAGCGGGTCGAGGCAGTCCTCGACGAGCAGGCGCAACAGCTTGGCGGCCTGCGGCGGGGTCTGGCCCTTGGCCACCAGCTTGGCCCTGGCCGCCTCGTCGAGCTCCACCTCGCCAACGAAGAAGAAGCCGGCATAGGCCATGAAACCCTCGAGGGTATCGATGCGCTCGCGCACCAACGGCAGGACCTGCAGCAGGTAGGCGTCCGACAGTAGCTCGCCGCGCAGACGTCCGAGGAGCTGGGCCGGCTCCAGCTTACGCAGGTAGCGGCCGTTGAGCCAGGTCAGCTTGTCGAGGTCGAAGACCGGTCCGCCGAGGGAGATGCGGCCGAGCGTGAACTCCTCGACCAGCTCGGCGAGGGTGAACTCCTCGCGTTCGTCGGGCATAGTCCAGCCCATGAGGGCGAGGTAGTTGAGCATGGTCTCGGGCAGATAGCCGGCCCGCCGGTAGTGGTTGAGGCTGACCGGATTCTTGCGCTTGGAGATCTTCGAAGTGTCCGGGTTGCGCAGTAGCGGCAGGTGGCAGAACTCGGGCAGCTCCCAGCCGAAGGCGCGGTAGAGCTGGACGTGTTTGGGCAGCGACGAGATCCACTCCTCGGCCCGGACCACATGGCTGATGCCCATCAGGTGGTCGTCGACCACGTTGGCCAGGTGATAGGTGGGGAAACCGTCGCTCTTGACCAGGACCTGGTCGTCGACTCCGGCGTTGTCGAAGCGGATCTCGCCCCGCAGCACGTCGCGGGCCACAGTCTCGCCGTCAGTGGGCATGGCCAGCCGCAGCACGTGTTCCTCGCCGGCCCGGCGACGCCGCGCGGCCTCGCCGGGGTCGAGGCACCGGCAGTGACGGTCATAGCCGACCGCGCCCTTGGCCTCGCGTTGCGCGGCACGCAGGGCCTCGAGCCGCTCCTTGCCGCAGAAGCAGGGATAGGCGGCGCCCGCGGCGACCAGCTCCTCCACGTGCTCGGTGTAGATGGCGGTGCGCTCGCTCTGGCGGTAGGGCCCGCAGGCGCCGCCGACATCGGGACCCTCGTCCCACTCCAGGCCGAGCCAGCGCAGGGCCTCGAAGATCATGCGCTCGGCGGCCGCGGACGAGCGCTGGCGGTCGGTGTCCTCGATCCGCAGCACGAAGCTGCCGCCGTGCTTCCTGGCCAGGGCGTAGTTGAACAGGGCGACGTAGGCCGTGCCCACGTGGGGGTCTCCGGTGGGGCTGGGGGCTACTCGGGTTCTCACCGCGTCGGTCATGCGCACTTCCTCAGCGGAGTCTACCGGGCCGCCCCCGCTGCGTCGAGAGCAGGGGCTCACCCGGAGACCAGCCGGCGCGATTCTGTCCTGTGACCACGCCGGCGCGGCATGGCGGTAGACGGTTCAGCCCGAGCCCGATCCCGTTGCCGTTGCCGTTCTCCCCCACCTTCGGTCGGCAACGACAACGCTGAACGATAACCGGCTCGGGCTGGGAATCGGGTCGTCAGCGTCGAGCGCACCCCGAACCACAGCGTCGCATTCAGGTTGGCGGCGACGCTGTCCCGAAGCGGAACAGGCGTCTATAATCAGCCCGGCCGCAGGCTCCTAGCCGCGGTCGCGCGCACCTTGAGCGATGGCGACACCACCCCGAGCAGCTCGCCGCTGCGGGTCATCCTCGCCGGTCACAACGGCGACCTAGATGCCCTGCGCAGCGGTCAGGGCGAGTTCACCCCCGAAACGTTGTCCGCAGCCTACGCCCGCATCAGCCGCTCGCCCGAGCCGGTTCCCGAGCTCCGCCGCCTCGCCCGCGAGGAGGTGGAGCGCGCCCGCTCGTCGAACCGGACCATCGTCTTCGGGCTCGGCCACCACTCGGTGGCCGAGCACGCGGTGCTCAGCTTCGACATCCTGGGCTGCTCACGCCTGGCAATCGAGGCCCTGGAGTGGCACCGGCTGTGCTCGTTCACCGAGAAGTCGCAGCGCTACATCACCCTTGACGGCGACTACGTGGTGCCGGCCGAGCTCTCCGCCCACGAGGTCGAAGGCCTGCAAACCCTGATCGCCGAGCAGAACCGGACCTACCAGCGCCTCCTGCCTCGACTCGAGGAACGCCAGCTCGCACTCCATCCTGAGATGGCCGAGCGCGCGGTAGCGCGGCGGGTGCTCGAAGGGCGGGCCAAGGAGGACGCCCGCTATGCGGTCGCCCTCGCCACCCAGGGCCAGCTCGGCTTCACCTGCAATGCCCGCAACCTCGAGCTGATCGTGCGCCGCATGCGTCAGTCGCACCTCGAGGAGGTGCGGCGGCTGGGCGACCTGCTCTTCGCCCAAGCTCGCGCGGTCGTCCCCTCGCTGCTCATCCTGGCCGACGAGGAGGCCTTTCGCGAGGCCTATGGCGCCGCGCTCTGCGACGCCTACTTCGACCACGGCCCGGCCGACCTCGCGCGCGCTGCCAGCGAGGTCGAGGTGGCACCCCTGGCCGCCCCCGGTCCGGGCACACGCCGCGGCCGCTGCACCCTGGTCGACCACACGCCCGATCCCGACGCGGCGGTGATCGCCTCGCTCCTCTTCTGCGCTGAGCGGGGACCGCTCGCCGCCTGCCGCGAGGCAGCCCGGGCCATGAGCTCGGACCAACGCCGGCGGCTGGTGTGCGGCGCACTCACCCACCTCTCCGAGCACGATGCCCCGCCGCGGGCGTTCGAGGAGGCCGTGTTTCGCTTCGAGATCGTCCTCGACGCCAGCGCGATGGCCCAGCTCAAACGCCACCGCATGGCCACCCAGCACTGGGGACCCTACGACCCCGACCTCGGCACCACGCTGCCACCCGAGGTGGAGGCCATCGGCGACGGACCGTCCTTCGCCGCCCTCATGGAGCGGACTGCCGAGACCTACCTCGTCCTGCGGCGCTCCCTGGGCGCTCGCGGCGGGCCGGTCGAGGCCGCCGCCTACGCCCTCACCAACGCCCATCGACGCCGCGTGGCCGTGACCGCGAACCTGCGCGAGGTGTACCACTTCTCGCGTCTGCGCGAGGACGGTCACGCCCAGTGGGACATCCGCGGCATCGCCGCCGACCTGTCGGCCCTGGTCCGCGAGAAGGCGCCGATCACCTCCATGCTGTTGGGCGGCAAGGACCGCTACGCCGAGATCTACCGTCAGGCGATGGGGGGCGGCGGCGAATAGGGCGCGGCAGCGGCCACGGCGCCGGTGCGCAGCCACCACCACAGACGCACGAGGTCGCGCAGCATCTGCGCCGAGTGGCGCAGGGGAAGCACCCGCGACGCCTCCACGTGGCGCCAGTGGACAGCCACCTCGCGCACCGTGAAACCCCAGCGGCGGGCGAGCACGAGTTGCTCCACGTCATAGGCAAAGCCGTCGAGACGCTGCACCGCAGCCACCGCCCGCGCCAGGTCCCCGGGCCACAGCTTGAAGCCGCACTGAGTGTCGCCGAGCCCGCTCAGGACCAGGGCCCGGGTCAAGAGGTTGAAGCAGCGACCCATGAGGTCGCGGTACAGGGGCTGGCGGAGGGTGATCAGCGCGCGGTTGACGGCCCGCGAGCCGATGACAACGCTCTGACCGTCGTCGGCGGCGGCGAGGACTCCGAGCTCGGTGATGGGCGCCGCCAGGTCGGCGTCGCTGAGCAGCACCCGGGTGCCGCGGCTGGCAGCGAAGCCGGTGCGAACGGCCGCACCTTTGCCACGGTTGCGGTCGTGCACGCGCAGCAGTGGGAAAACGAAGCTCGGAGCTCTGACCACGGAGGCAGCGGCCGGGGTCCCGTCCCGGGAGCCGTCGTCGACCACGATCACCTCGGCCGGCAGCCACTGCGGGCACTGTCCGAGGTGGGCATAGACCTGCTCCAGGGTGGCGGGCAGACGATCGGCCTCGTCGAGGGCCGGAATGACCACGCTGAGGGCGACTGCGGTCGGCGTCGCCGTCATTCCGAGATCAGGCTTCCTCGTCACCGATGAGGCCGAGGCGGTGGACGATCTCGTTGAGGGTCGTCGGGCTCAGCCCGAGCAGTCGCGCCGCCCGTCGCTGAACCCCGCCACAGGCCTGCAACGCCTCGCGGATCAGCTGGGCCTGGTACTCGGCCACGGCCTTGCGGAAGTCGAGGCCCTCGCCGGGGAGCTGGGCCTTGGGGGTGGGCCTGCGCTCACGGCTGCGGATGGCCGGCGGCAGCTCGTCGACGTCGATCAGCGTGCCCCGGCACAACACCACCGCGCGCTCGACCGCGTTCTCGAGCTCACGCACGTTACCCGGCCAGCTGTACTCGCTGAGGGCGTCCATGGCCCGTGCGGTGAATCCCTCCACCTCGCGCTGGTTCTCCTCGGCATGAACGCGCAGGAAGTGCGCCGCCAGAATGGGAATGTCGTCGGCCCGGTCCTGCAGCCGCGGCAGCTCGATGCAGATCACGTTGAGCCGGTAGTAGAGGTCCTCGCGGAAACCACCGCTGCGGACCTCTTCCCATAGGTTGAGGTTGGTCGCGGCCACCAGCCGCACGTCGACGGCGATCGGTTCGACGCCACCGACGCGTAGAAATTCACGTTCCTGGATCACCCGCAGCAGCTTGGTCTGGCTGTCGGGCGAGATGGTGCCCACCTCGTCGAGGAACAGGGTGCCCTCGTGGGCGGCCTCGAACAGGCCCTTGCGGCTGGTCACGGCGCCGGTGAAAGCGCCCTTGACGTGTCCGAAGAGGGTCGACTCGAGGAGCTCGGACGGGATGGCGCTGGTGTGCACTGGGACGAACGGCCGCTGCCGCCTCGGGCTCAGCCGGTGGATGGCGCGGGCCACCAGCTCCTTGCCCGTTCCGGAGTCTCCCACGACCAGGATGTTGGAGCGCGCCGGTGCCGCCCGCCGCATCAGCTCGAACACCTCCTGCATGCGCCGGCTGCGGCCGACGATCTCGCCGATTCCGTCAAGCCGGCTCTTGAGCAGGAGGTTCTCGGTCAAGAGCTGCCGTCGCTCCGCGGCGCGACGGATGACGTGCAGCACCTCTTCGTTCTTGAACGGCTTGGGCACATAGTGGAAGGCGCCCTCGCGCATCGCGTCGATGGCCGACTCGATGGACGAGTAGGCGGTGATCACCACCACCGGAAGGTGAGGGTCGTGGGCCTTGATGTCGGGCAGCAGCTCGAGGCCGTTACGGTCGGGCAGCATGAGGTCGAGGAGCACGACGTCGATCTCCTCGTCGCGCAGTATCCGCATGCCGTCGCTGCCGGACATGGCGGCGAAGTACTCGAAGCCGTTCTGCTGCAAGAGGGAGCCGAGCACGTCTTGGAGGACGGGCTCGTCGTCGATCACGAGGACTGCGCCGGAGCCTCCCATCGCCGTAGCTTGATGGTCGCGCGCGTCCCACCGCCGGGTGCGGATGCGAGCGTCACCTCTCCTCCCAGCTGGGTGATCATATCACGCGTGATGGCCAAGCCGAGGCCCGTCCCCCCGCGCTCCATCTTGGTCGTCACGAACGGCTCGAAGACCTTCTCACGCAGCTCCTCGGGCACGCCCGGGCCCCGGTCCTCCACCCGCACCTCTCCCCACTCACCGTTGCCCGCCACCTCCACCGTCACCGGCGAGTCGGGTGGCGAGGCCTCGATAGCATTGCGCACCAGGTTGCTCACCGCTAGCTCGACCGGGCCCTGAGCCGCCGTCACCATGACCGGCCCCGTCGCCTGGCAAACGCTGAGGCGCTCGGCCGCGCCCAGAGAGCGCGCCGCATCCTCGGCCGCGCGCTCGACCACTGGAGCGAGGTCGAAAACGGTCTGCGCCTCGCGGCGCCCGCGCACCGCCTCGCGCAGGTTGGACACGATGCGCGAGACGCGGAAGCTCTGGTCCACGAGCTTGGAGACGAGCTGCGCCCGCGGGTCCTCGTCGGACGTCATGCTGCCCAGCATCTGGGCAAAGGAAGCGATCCCGGTCAGGGGCGTGTTGATCTCGTGGGCCAAGCCCGAGGCGAGGCGACCGAGGGAGGCGAGCCGCTCCTGCTCGCGCAGCCGGTCCTGCAGGTCGCGGATCTCGGTGACGTCCTGCAGCACCACCACCCGACCGTTGAAGCTCCCGCTGTCGAGCTCGAGCACCGACACCGCCATGATCACCCGCCGTGAGGGCTGCGACAGCGTGTCGGCCTCGGCGTTGACGACGTGCATGGGAAGCTGCGGCTTCCAGCTCGCGGGCACCTCCAGCAGGGCCTCCAGCGTCTCGCCGACCAGGGCCCGGCTGTCGTGCCCGAAGATGGCGGCCGCCTTGGAGTTGGCGGACAGGATCCGCCCGGTGGCATCGCACACCAGGATGGCAGCGGCCGAGGATTCGATGATGCGCTGGGTGTTGGCGTGCAGGATCCGGTACTCCTCGGCCTGACGGCGGAGCTCGTCGAGGCGACGCGCACTCTCCAAGGCGAGAGCGGCCTGCGCGGCGAACGCCCGCACCACCTCCCGTCCCTCGCTGCCCAGGGGGTAGATCCCACGCCGCAGACCCAAGTAAAGAAGCCCGTGAACCGTCCCTGCCCGTTCCAGCTGCATGCGCACCGCGTAGCCGGCGTCGCGCAGCGCCTGCTCGCGAGGGGTCGGAAACTCGGCGTCCAGCGCTTCCACCGCGAGCCGCTCGGGCAACCCTTCGCCGGGGCCGGTCACGCGCACGAAGCCGGCGCCGTCGGAGCGCAAGTAGGTCGCAACCAGCTCGAACTCGAGACCCTCGTGCAGCACATCGGACAGTCGCCGCAGGAGCTCCCGGGAATCGGTCGCGCTGACCATGTCGTGGGTCGAGTCGGTGAGCAGCGAGTGCGGTGGCAGCCGGCCGTGGCGGAGCCACTGGTCGAGGAACCGCTGCACCTGCTGCCGCACTGGCTGGAGGAGAACCACCACCAGCACGCCCGTGGCAAAGGCCAGGAGGTTGCGGAAGGCGCCCAGACCCCCGCCGTAGCTGAGCAGGAGGTGGTTGGTGAAGGCGAAGGTCAGGCCTCCGACCACCACCACCAGCGTGGCCGAGATGGAGTCGCGGGCGATGGGCTCGAGGTCCCACAGACGGTACTCGGTGAGGCCGGCGAGGAAGCCGACCGGAATCGCGACGATGGGCAGGACCGCCATCCATGAGAAGGGCTCGAAGGGAACGCCCAGCCAGCGCGGAAGCGTGACCACGGCCAGGTAGGGAACGATGCCCACGAACAGACCTAGGGCCGCCCACTCGATCTGGCGACGGATCCGGGCCTCGCGGGCCGCGGCCCGCCAGCGCTGCACGCAGAGGCCGGCGCCGACGACCAGAGCCAGAGCGAAGAGGACGCGCAGGGCCGGAGCCAGGGCG
>Ga0316620_10000029_pt1 | contig 67209 bp, 58 predicted proteins | sample OWC_Aug_M1_C1_D5_FD_207651 | JGI IMG/M metagenome (GOLD analysis project Ga0316620, IMG submission 207651) | Wetland soil microbial communities from Old Woman Creek delta, Ohio, United States - OWC_Aug_M1_C1_D5_B | ecosystem: Environmental > Terrestrial > Soil > Wetlands | place: USA: Ohio...
CGACAAAGCCGTAAAATGTTGGAAACAAAAAGGGCCATTGTCGACGTGCGTCGAAAATGGCCCTAAAAAAGTCGGTTTAGACCTCAAACTGCGGAAGTCGGGTTAGGGCTCACGCCGCGGGCAAGGCCTGAAAATAGCGGTTGATGGCGGCCAGAAGCGAGGGGACAGTGTTTTCGCAGGGTTGGATCTCAGCCTTCTTGCCGCGCTCTGCCAGTGTGCGAGCCGTGATCGGGCCGAGCGCGGCGACTGTGCCGCGGTCGAGCACGGCGCGCGCCTCTTCGCCGCCAAGAATTGTTATGAAGTTTCTGACCGCGGATGAGCTTGTAAACACCAGGAGATCCGGGGGCCGGCGGAGCACGGCTTGCACCTGATCCCTGTCGATTGCCGGCAGAACGTTCTCGTAGCAGGCCACCGTTTCCACAATCGCTCCGACCTTTGCCAGGGCGTCCGGCAACAGGTCTCTGGCCTGGCGGGCGCGCGGTAGCAGGATATGAGCTCCCGCCAGTCCGCCGAGGCCTTCCGGCCGTTGCTGCAGTGCTGCCAGGATGCCCTCGGCCACATAATCCCCTGGTATAAGGGCGACCCTGATGCCGCGGTTCTTGAGAGCAGCCGCCGTCGCCGGGCCCACGGCACAAACCTGCCGGCCATTGCATCGCTCCGGGGCGATGCCTCGCTCTGCCATCCGGTCCAAGAAAAACCGGACGCCGTAGGCACTCGTGAAAATGATCCAGGCATACTTGTCGAGCTGATCAAGGGCCGTGTCCAGGGCCCGCTTATCCGCAATTTCCCGAATCTCGACGACAGGGAAGTGCAGAATATCGGCGCCAAGGTCAGCAAGTCCCGAAGCGAGGCTTTCCGCCTTCAGTTCGCTGCAGGCAAGGAGGGCTGTCCTCCGCATGAGCGGTTTCGTCGCATCCGGCATAGGCTAGCGCAGCGATCGGAGAATCCCGGCCCCTCCCTCAGAAAGCATCTTGTCCGCCAATGCCTCGGCTGCCTCAGCGGCACTGGCGACCGGACAAACCGATGAATCCCGCAACAACCTGGTGCCGTCGGGATTGGCCACCAGGCCATCGATGCGCATGTTGCCGCCCGCGGGCCGGGCGTGCACGGCAATCGGGCTGTTGCACCCGCCTCCCATGCGGCGCAGGAAAGCCCGCTCTGCAAGGACAGCTGTGGCTGTCACAGGCTCATTGAGGGCTTCGACCATCATTCTGACCCGGGAGTCCCCCTTGCGCACCTCAAGTGCCAGAGCCCCCTGTCCCGGCGCGGGGAGCATCTGCGAAAACTCCAGGCGTACGCTGATCCGGTCCTGCAAACCCAGGCGATTGAGTCCGGCACAGGCGAGAATGAGGGCATCATAGCTGCGCGCCGCCAGCTTCTGCAGACGCGTTTGCACATTGCCGCGTATGTCCTTGACTCTGAGGTGCGGCCGCAGAGCCAGGATCTGCGCCTGCCGGCGCACGCTCCCGGTGCCGATGACCGCGTCCGGCCCCAGGTCTTCCAGCCGGTGAACGCCGGCGCCGCCCACCAGGGCATCGCGGGCATCCTCCCGCTGCGGGATCGCAGCGATCTCGAGTCCATCGGGCATCCTGGTGGGAAGGTCCTTCATGCTGTGCACCGCCAGGTCAATCGCGGAGGCGAGCAGGGCCTCCTCGATCTCCTTGACGAAAACTCCCGTTGATGTGCCGGACCGGATGGAAGTCGTCGGATGTTTGTCGGCGGAAGTGGTGATCACCTGGATTTTCACCCGAGTGTCCGGGCAGAGCGCCTGGAGCTTCCCTGCGACCCAGTGGGCTTGAGCGAGCGCCAGGGCGCTGCCACGAGTGCCGATGGTCAGCATAGGATTCTGTCCGTTACAAACCGAAGATTCAACGCTCCGGATCGAATGATGACGGGAAACCCGCTATCAGCGAAGTCACTCCGGCACGCGGCCTCGGAGTTGAAAGTCTAACATCCGGACTGTTTCTGTGCCAGACGGATCGGCTTCTCAGGCTCTCTTTCCGCATCCCCGGCTCTCTGCCTGCTGCCCTCGGACTCACCGATGTGGTATAGTTTGGCCTCCCGGTGTTTGGTCAATGAGGAGACGGCGGCTTGGAAATACTTAAAAACATTGATGTTGGCAGTATCCTCATCCAGTTTGCGGTCCTGCTTTTCTCTTTGAGCATCCATGAGGCTGCTCACGCGTGGACGGCCGACCGGTGCGGCGATTACACGGCCAGGTATCTGGGCAGGGTGACGTTGAATCCGATTGCGCACATGGATCCCATAGGCACGCTCCTTTTCCCGTTGCTGCAGTTTTTCACCGGACTTCCTCTGATCGGCTGGGCAAAACCGGTTCCGGTCAACTCCTTGCACTTCAGGAAGCCGCAGCGCGACCAGATCCTGGTCTCGGTGGCGGGCCCCGGTTCCAATCTGCTCGCGGCGGGCGTTGCCTATCTATTGCTGATTGTCTTCAAACTCTCCTCGCCTCAAGCAAACGGACTTATCCTCAACATGATTCATACGGGGCGCATACCCAGCCAGAACTCGCTGCTGACACCGCTGCTCGGCCTGCTTTTTTTCGCTTTTGTCATAAACTTCGCTCTGGCAGTCTTCAACCTGATCCCGATCCCTCCTCTGGACGGGCACTGGGTCCTTTATGAGCTGTTGCCCTACAATGCGGCCAAGGCTCTAGAGCGTTTCGGCTCCTATGGTATTTTCATTCTATATGCCATCATGATCCTGGGCGGGTTCAGCTTCATTTTCTGGCCGATACGGGTTCTACTCGGCCTGCTGCAGAACGTGTAACCTGGAGAAGCGTCAGCAACCGGCGGTGCGGAAACGGATTTATTTCGGGTACGTTTCGGATGATCCACAAGGGCGACCATGGACGGGACTGAAGATCGGGATACAAACGGCTCTTTGCAGGATGAGCCCGCGCTGACCATCCGCCTGGAAGGTTTCGAGGGGCCGCTCGACCTCCTGCTGCATCTGATCAAGCGGGAAGAAATCGACATCTGGAACATACCGATAGCGCACATCACGGAACAGTATCTGAGCTACATCCAGATGATGCAGGATCTCAACATCAACGTGGCCGGGGAATGGCTGCTCATGGCAGCCACACTGATCTACATCAAGTCCCGCATGCTGTTGCCTGCCGATCCGGTTTTGGCCACCTCGGAGCAAGAGCAACAGGAGGATCCGCGGAAAGAGCTGGTGTACCAGCTTCTGGAGCACCAGAAATTCAAGAATGCCGCGCAGATGCTCTATACGCGGGAAGAAGTGGAAAACGCGGTATGGAGCAGCCCGCCCCAGGACGCGCTTGAGGATGGGCAGGAAGTGATCGCCGTCAGCCTGTTCGACCTGTTGCAGGCGTTCCACGAAGTGGTCAAGCGCTTCGAGGCGCAGGCCGGCATCGAGTTCGATCAGGAAGAGGTCACCATCGAACAGAAGCTGACGGAGCTTCGCAGGCTCCTGGTCGTGCACGACTCGCTTGCGTTCTCATCCTTTTTTGCGACGGCGGCATCCAGGCGCCATCTGATAGTAACGTTCCTGGCGCTGCTTGAGATGGTGCGCCTGCGGGAGGTCGTGCTCCGTCAGAAGAAAGCGTTCGGTGAAATCACCATAAACAGGCAAAAACCGTTGGAAGAGACACCCTAGCGATTATGGACATCGAAGAGCTCCAACCCATTCTGGAAGCCATCATCTATGCGGCCGACGATCCGGTGCGTCCGGAGCAGTTGAAGGAAGTCTTTCCTCAGGAGAGTTACGACAAGATCGAGATGGCTCTGCAGGCGCTGGTGCGGGATTTCAATGCCCGCCGGGGAGGCATGTGGATCCGCGAGATTGCCGGCGGCTTTCGCATGACGACGCGGCCGGAGCACCATGAGCATGTGCGCGCCTATTTGAAGACGAAACCGGGAGCGAAGCTGTCACTGGCTGCCCTGGAAACGCTGGCGGTCATCGCCTACAAGCAGCCCGTAACCCTGGCGGAGATCCTGGCCATCCGCGGCAAGAAATCAACCACCGCTCTGCACACGCTGCTGGAGAGGAAGCTTGTCGTGATTCTGGGGCGAAAAGCGGTTGTGGGCCGCCCGATCCTGTACGGCACTTCGAAAGAATTCCTCGTGCATTTCGGGCTCAAGGATCTCAGCGAGTTGCCCACCCTGGAGGAATTCGCCCAGATGGCCGGTGAGGTTTCATAAGCAGGTATGGAGAAACTCGAAAGGCTGCAGAAGATCCTGGCGGCAGCGGGCATCGCCTCGCGCCGGCAGGCCGAGGAACTGATCCGGGCAGGACGGGTCTCGGTGAACGGACGGACTATGGCGCAGCTCGGCGCCAAAGCGGATGCCGTCCGCGACCACATCAAGATCGACGGCAAACTGCTCGGTCCTCCGGCCCGCAAAGCCTATCTGCTGCTGAACAAGCCCAGGGGAGTGATCTGCACCGTTGCCGACACGCAGGGCCGGGTCAAGGTGACCGACCTGGTGAGGGTAAAAGGCAAGGTGTTCCCCGTCGGGCGCCTCGACTACAACACCGAGGGGCTGATCCTGCTGACGAACGACGGCGAGTTCGCCAGGATTGTGTCTGCCGCGGGCAATGCTTTTCCCAGAGTCTACCAGGTGAAAGTCCGCGGCGTGCCCGACGATTCGGCCCTGAAACGGCTGCGTTGCGGCTTGCGGTTGCCGGATGGCATTCAGCTTGCTCCCTGCAAGATCCGGACACTGCGGCGGGACCGGCATGCCTGGCTCGAAGTGACTCTCGTGCAGGGGATCAACCGTGAAATCCGCAGGATGTTTGAAGCAATCGGGCACCCCGTCACGAAACTCCGGCGCACACGGATCGGCATTTTCACGGAAGCGGGTCTGCCGGTCGGCTGCTCCCGCCGGCTGACGCCTGAGGAAATCAGCACAGTCCTCCGGATGGGCCGGTCGCCGGCAGGTCGGTCGCTTCCGGATGTATGACCCGTGATCCCCAGTGCTACAATATAGAAGCTCAGATTTCGGGGAGGACTGCTTGTTTACCGGCATTATCGAGGAAACCGGGTTGATCCGCTCCCTGCATCCTGCCGCCGGCGGGGCACAGATTCAGATCGAGGCCGGGGGAATCGCTTCAGGTCTCAAACCTGGAGATTCGGTGGCGGTGAACGGGATCTGCCTGACAGTCCGTGAAGCCGCGGGCCGTCGTTTTACCTGCGACGTGTCGCCAGAGACCCTGCGCCGTTCCAGCCTGGGGCGGGCGGGAGACGGAGCCCTCGTCAACCTGGAACGGCCGCTGGCCGTCGGGGATCGTCTGGGCGGTCACATCGTGCAGGGGCATGTAGACGGTGTCGGCAAGCTGATTTCGTCGGCTGCCAGCGGCGAGGGAGTGGAAATGCGGTTCTCGTTCCCGACGGAAATGGAGCGGTACTTCGTCAGCAAAGGATCTGTGGCCGTCGATGGCATCAGCCTGACGGTCGCTTCCCTGAAAGGGAACTCCTTTGTTGTGGCGATTATCCCGCATACCTACCGGGCAACCAATCTCCACAGGCTGAAGCCGGGCGATGAAGTGAACCTGGAAGGCGATATTCTGGCGAAATATTTTGAGCGGTTTTTCGAACTCGGCCTGGGCCGGGAGCCTGGCCAGGGCCGCGGATTGACAGTGGACAAGCTCCGGGAACAGGGGTTTTGACATGGGCGCTGCCATCCTCCTGCGGTGCTGCATGATTGGACTGCTGCCCTTTCTGGTCATGCTGCCGGCCGGCGGGTGCTATCCGGAGACGGAACTGCCCGCGTTCGGGAAGGACACGGTCCTGGTTTACAGGAGTTCCCTGGAGAACGAGGCGGCATTCGTCGTGCGCATTGCGGAATTCGTCCCGGATCGTTTTGTCGAGTGGGAGGACGCGACCACGCAGGGCACCATCTTTATGCCTGCCAAGGCCGTCCAGGATGGACGGGAGTTTATCAATTGGCGGCTGTATGAAGGGGGCGTGGACACCAAAGGGAAGAATGCCACCACACTCTGGCTCAGCCGGCGCATTTTCAGGGAGTTGAAGGAGAAGCAGAAGATCAAGGTGACCATGGACGGCCTGCCCACTTGGTTCACCTTGCTGGGGAGCGATCAGTTCCCGATCGAAGTGAACCGGGTTTCCTGGCCCGTGCCTGTGATCAAGACCAGGGACGAGCGCGGCTCAGAACGCTGGTTCATCGATCTGGAGGATAATCCGCTCCTGGTCAATTTTCTCCACCGTAACTACCAGCAGAAGCTCGTCAGCATCACCACCGACCGGCCAAACACCTTGCGCTGGATTAAAAACAACAAAAAGAGGTAGCGACCTGAGAGTCGGCTGCCGTGCGGCACGAAATCCGGGTCAGCCGCGCGCGGCCTCGGGCCTGGTGCCGGATATCCCTTCGGCGATCGCGGCCCGCGTCATCTGCAGCAGGCTGTGCCGGTCCTCCATTTGCAGCGTTGCCGTCGGGATCGGACGGTGGAAGATGACCTCAACCGTTGCCGGAAAGATGGAGTAGCGCCCCGGGGGCTGGATGGCGCGGCTGTTGCGGATGGAAACGGGCACGACAGGAATCCCGCCCTTCAGCGCCATCGCGAACACGCCTTTCTTGAATTCTCCCAGAAGCCCGTCGCGACTCCGCGTTCCTTCCGGAAAAGCGAAGAAGGAGTGCCCTTCCCGCAGCAGCTTTGCGGCACTGTCGATGGCAGCGCGCGCCTGCATGGGATCGGCCCGGTCGATGGGGATAAAACCCGCTGTGCGGAACACTGTAGAAAGGATCGGAATCCGCATGATCTCGATTTTGACGACCGCGCACAGATCCCGGCCTGTCGCGTGGAAGAGGATCGGTCCGTCGAAGTTGCCCTGGTGATTCGACAGGAATAGGTAGGTCTCTCCCGGGACGAGCTGATCCCTGCCGGACACCTTCAGATGGATGCCGGACATCCACCCGGCGAGGCGCACGCAGATGCGGGCCAGGCTGAAGAGGTGGCCTGCGTTGCCGGACAGCAGAGCCCAGATCATGCCGAACGGCGCGGCGATGGCGACATAGATGCCGACGAACAGATAGACGACGGTTGCCCGGAACATAGGCCCGCTATTGTACCGGATTCCATCCGGACATTGCGCGTGAAATGCAGCGCAGTCACTTGCGCCGTCCGCAGCTTTGTCGCGCGCCGGAGGCAGCGCCTGCTATTGCGGGAATGCCTGCCGATGGGATAATCTTTGTTCGCCGGCCGGGAGCCGGCGATGGGAGTGTGCATGGGATTCGACAGCATCGCGGACGCGATTGAAGAGGTACGCCGGGGTCGGATCATCATCGTGGTCGACGACGAGGACCGGGAGAATGAAGGGGATCTCACGATCGCCGCGGAAAAAGTCACTCCCGAGGTCATCAACTTCATGGCGAAGCATGGGCGTGGCCTGATCTGCCTTGCGATGACCGGCGAAAGGCTGGACTATCTCCAGATCCCGTTGATGGTGGGAGAGAACACCTCCAAATACGGGACCGCTTTTACGATCTCCATTGAAGCGCGCCACGGCGTTACCACCGGGATTTCGGCGGCCGATCGCGCGACGACGATCCTGACTGCCGTGAATCCCAAAACCACGGCCGCTGATCTGGTGCGGCCGGGACATGTCTTCCCGCTGCGCGCCCGTGATGGCGGCGTGTTGGCTCGGGCAGGGCAGACCGAGGCCAGCGTCGATCTGGCGCGCCTCGCCGGACTCCATCCTGCCGCAGTCATCTGCGAAGTCATGAAGGATGACGGGACGATGGCGCGGGTGCCCGAACTGGTCGAAGTGGCCCGGCGGCACGGCCTCAAGATGATCACCGTGGCGGATCTCATTGCCTTCCGGCTGCGGACGGAAACACTCGTGCGCAAGGCATCCGAAGCATGGCTGCCGACCGAATTCGGCGATTTCCGGGTCGCCGCCTTCGAGAACACGCTGGACGGCGAAAATCACCTCGCGCTGATCATGGGGAACATTCGCGAGGATGAGCCGGTGCCTGTGCGCGTGCATTGCCAGTCAACCCTGGGCGATGTCTTCCAGTCACTGCGCTGCGGCAGCGGGGAGGAGCTGCGTGCCGCATTGCGGGTGATTGCTCAAGCCGGCCGGGGCGTGCTGGTCTACCTGCGCCAGGAAGGGAGGGGAATCGGCCTGGTCAACGAGATCAGCTCGTACGCGCTGCAGGATGAGGGTGCGTGCGCCGCCGAGGCGGATGAAATTCCCGGTTTCCAGGCCGACCTGCGCCTCTATGGGGTAGGTGCTCAGATTCTGCGGTCCCTGGGAGCCAGGAAAATACGGCTGCTGACGAACCACCCGAAGAAGATCGTCGGACTGCAGGGCTACGGCATTGAAGTGGTCGAGCAGGTGCCGCTGAAGACTGCAAACGCGGAGCTCGCCGGACATATCCGCGCCGGGAAGAGCAGACCGGGCACATCATAACCATCCCCCAGCCTGTTCCAACGCCCATCACTCATTACTCATCACTCTTTTGTGCCGTGCAATCTGGCAATCTGGGCGTCAATCACCGAGTCCTCGATCTTGTGGAACAGGATCTCTTTGACTCCCAGCGGGTGCCCCGCCTCCAGTCTCAGCTCCGGAATTTCATGCCAGCGCTGCGCGTCGCAGGATCCCGGCGCTCGCAGCATCTGCCACAGCTTCGCCGCGGAAAACGGCAGAAATGGGGACATCAGCACGGCCAGCGCCAATTCGAGCTGCAGTGCCGTGTTGAGCGTGGCCGCGCAGCGGAGCCGGTCCTGCTTCAATGAAGCCCAGGGCGCTGAGTCGTTGAAATATTTGTTGCCGGCACGCGCCAGGTTCATCAGTTCGCCGACGGCCCGGCGTACCTGGTAGTCGTCGAGCAGGCCGCCGATCGTGGTGACCGCCGCGTGCGCCGCGGCCAGCAGCTCCCGGTCCGCGCCCGACAGTTCCGGCGCGGCCGGCACTTTGGCGTCGAAGTGCTTCTCGACGAACGCCAGGCTGCGATGCACGAGGTTTCCCAGGATATCGGCCAGCTCGCCGTTGTTTCGAGCCTGAAAGTCCTTCCAGGCGAAGTCGGAGTCTTTGTTTTCGGGTGCGTTGGCTGCGAGGTAATAGCGCAACGGATCCGGAGGGAACAGCTCCAGGTAATCGTCAACCCAGACCGCCCAGTTGCGGCTGGTGGAGAGTTTTTGCCCCTCGATGTTGAGGAACTCATTGGCCGGTATGTTGTCCGGGAGGATGAATTCGCCGTGCGCCATGAGAACGGCAGGCCAGACGATGGCATGGAACACGATGTTGTCTTTGCCGATGAAGTGAACCAGCCGCGTGTTTGGATCGCACCAGTACTCGCGCCACCGGTCGGGATTTCCCTGGTTTTGCGCCCATTCCACCGTGGATGAGATGTAGCCGATCGGCGCGTCGAACCAGACATAGAGCACTTTTCCCTTGGCCTCCGGCAGGGGGACCGGAATGCCCCAGTCGATGTCGCGGGTGATCGGCCGGTCGGTCAGTCCTTCGCTGAACCACCCCGCGCAGAACTCGCGCACGTTGCTTTTCCAGTTTTGCTTGGATGCCTGCCATTGTGCGAGGCGCTCCTGGAACTGGGAAAGGCGGAAGTACCAGTGTTTTGTGGCGCGCATTTCCGGAGCCGAGCCGCATACCTTGCAGCGCGGCGTGATCAGCAGCTCCGGCTCCAACCAGCGGCCGCAGGCCTCGCATTGGTCGCCGCGCGCACCTCCGTGGTGGCAGTGCGGGCATTCACCCTCGATGTAGCGGTCCGGCAGGAATCGCCGGCAGGTCGAACAGTAGTATTGCTGGATTTCCTGCTCGTGCACGTACCCTTTCCCATGAAGCCGCAGGAAGATGTCCTGGGAAATCTTGTGGTGCAGGGGGAGGGATGTGCGCGAGTAGTTGTCGAAGAGAATTCCCATGCGGCCGAAGCTGGCCTTCATCAACCAGTGATATCGGTCCACGATTTCCTGCGGGGACACCCCCTCGCGGTCGGCGCGGATCGTGATCGGCACGCCGTGCTCGTCTGAACCGCAGATAAAGATGACATCGCTGCCTTTGAGCCTCTGATAGCGGACGTAGACGTCGGCCGGCATATAGGCGCCGGCGAGATGTCCCACGTGGAGAGGGCCGTTCGCGTATGGCAGGGCTGCCGTCACAAGTATCTTTTCAGCCAAAGCATCCTCCCGTATCAAAAACAAACATATTATCACACCTCCTGATCCGTCGATTTTCGATTGCGTTTCGGGGAACGCGGAATTTCCGCGGAATAACCGTTCGCAGGAGGATTTCCGCGATGCGCAGGTCATATAATGATGAGCATGGGACCGCCGCTGTCGGGGGAAATATGGATTCGCGACTATAGCCGGGAGGATTTCCGGATTCTTCATGCGATCGACGCGGCCTGTTTTCCGGCTCACATGGCCTATTCCCGGGCCGAGCTGCTCTTCTTTCTGGGGCACGATGCCTCGATTGCCCGCGTGGCGGAGATTGCCGGGCGGATTGTCGGGTTTGCCGTGGGGCAGAGCGAACCGGGCTCTGCCGCCCACGTGGTCACCCTCGACGTGATTTCCGAAGCGAGGAGGCGCGGTGTGGGAACGGGGCTGATGAACGCGCTGCACGAGGAGTTCCGCAGGCGCAACGCCCTAAAGGTCACCCTCGAGGTCGATGCCGGCAACGAGGCGGCACAACGCTTCTATCAGGGCCTTGGCTACCGGTGCCTGGGCATGATACCGGGCTACTATCAGGGCAGGGGGGACGCCCTCATCATGATGCGGCCGCTGTAGGAACTGCCGGCTGCGGACAGAGACTACTTCTCGCGGGCCTGATAGCCGCTTCGCGTCAGAACCTTCAACTCATCCGGCTTGCCGTCCCCGTCGACATCCGCCGTGACAACGACGCGGATCTTGCGGAACTTGCCGTCCCTCTTGGGATTGCTCGAAGCGTAGGCAAGGCTGTACTGGTTCCTGAGCATGTTGGAGATGTTCTTGAAGATCGAGGGGAACTCGGTGGGAAAGCGGGGGAAAAAGGCTTCTCCGCCGGTGAACTCCGCAAAGGTCCGCAGTCGGTTGTCGGCCATGAGCCACTCGATGTTGTCCAGGTTGTAGCGCAGCCTGACACTCTGGCCGACGCCAATGGAATAGACGGAGGCATTGGCGGATTTGGTCTTTTTGAGCGCCTCGTCATAGGTGTGCTGGCTGAAGGTATCGAGCCCCGTGCTGACCAGCAGCACCGCCACCTTCCCCTCGATTTCTTCCACCCGGTCAATCGTGTAGATGAGGGCGTCCGAGAGGTTGCTTTCCCGGAACGCCGGGGTGCTGAAACGGCTGAGGGCTTCCATCAGCTCATTGCGATTCTGAGTGAAGTCGGTGAGGATGGTGGGCCGTATGTCGTAGCCGATCACCGCGACCCAGTCTCCCTTGCGCAGGGTCTCAGCGAAACCATAGATCGCGTTCCAAACGTCATAGATGAACCACTCCACCATCTTGCTGAAGTCGACCAGCATGACGACCGTGATGCCGGCATCCACGGGGGCGAAATGAGTGACATCCTGCTTGACATTGTCCTCATACACGGTGAAGTGCTCCGGCCTCAGGCCGGTGAGGATGTTCCCTTTTTTGTCGGTCACCAGCACCTGGAGGTTCACCAGGTCGACGGACACGGAAATCTGGGTCTGCCCCCTGGCAGGCGGCTCCTGCGCACCCGGTTTTTTCGTCGGCGGCCCCTGCGGGGCAAGCGGATCGGCAGCGGCAACCGCGTCCTGGTTGTGCCCTCCTCGAGATGGCGAGGAAAAAAGAGCCGTCAGGCAAAGGCTCAGAACAAGGAAGAAGCTGGCGATCTTCATAGCTAACGCTCCGAACACAGGCCGGCCCGGCCCGACAGCACGGCCGTTTCCTGCAGTAACAGCGTAGCACACTCCGCCCGGTGTTCAAAGCGAGCGCGCGGCGGCAGGAAAACCGGCAAAATAATTTGACGTCGCTTTTTACTGGTGTTAATAATTTGATCCACCTTGCTTTTGCCGGAAAATTTTGTTGGAGGCTCATCGTGGGTTATTGTCCGGAATGCGATGCACCAATCGAAGAGGAATTTGAGGACGTCGGGGAAATCATCACCTGTCCCGAGTGCGGTGTAGACCTGGAGGTCATTTCTCTTGATCCCGTCGAGTTCGATCTCGCTCCGGCCGAGGATGAGGAGGAAGAGGAAGAGGACTTCAACTTCGACGATGAAGAAGACGAGGACGAAGAGGACTGGGACGACGAGGAATCTTACGACGACGAAGAGGACGATTATAACTAACGGCAGGTGAGGGAAGCGTCCGAACGCCCCTTGTTCTTGCCTGCCCCAACCGCAGCGCCGTTATCCCCGCTCGCACATGCCGCAGAAGGTCTTGCCGCCTGACGATCCAGCCAGCCGCTGATGATTCATGCGGACGATCCGATCTGCGGTTGTGCCGCGCTGCCGGTGAAGGCGCTGCAGGATGCATTACCATTATGAACCTGGAAGAAAAAGAAGCCAAGTTGGAGGGACTTCTGCAGGAAATGGCGCCGGTCGTGGTTGCCTTCTCCGGCGGGGTCGACAGTTCGTACCTTGCCTATAAGGCCCACGCCGTCCTGGGCGATCGCGCGCTCGCGGTTACCGCTGAAAGCCCTTCCGTGCCCTCCGGCCAGCGGGACATGGCGCAACGATTGGCGCGGGAATTCGGTTTCCGTCACGAATTCATCAGCACCTGCGAGATCGAACGTGAGGATTACCGCCGGAATTCACCCGAACGCTGTTTCTTCTGCAAGGATACCCTGTTCGCCCGGCTCACCGCCCTGGCAGCGGAGCGAAAGTATGCGACCGTGCTCGACGGGCTCAACGCCGAGGATCTCAGCGATTACCGACCGGGCCGCAGGGCGGCCGCGGAACATGGCGTGCGCAGTCCGCTGATGGAGGCCGGCCTCAACAAAGAAGAGATCCGTACACTCTCCCGCAAAGCCGGTCTGCCCACGGCTGACCAGCCTGCCTCCGCGTGTCTTGCCTCCCGGTTTCCCTACGGCGTGCGCATCACCGAGGAGAAATTGCGCACGGTGGATCAGGGTGAAAACGCCCTGCGCGCCATGGGGTTCCGGATCTTTCGCGTCCGGCATCACGAGGACCTGGTCCGGCTTGAGTTCGGGCCGGCGGACCTGCGTAAGGCCATGCACGTGGAAATGGCGGCCGAACTGACCCGGGTCTTTAAGGAACTCGGCTACAAGTTTGTCACTCTTGATCTGCAGGGCTATCGCACCGGATCCCTCAACGAGGTGCTGGTAAACAAGATCACGTAGCCTGATGGAGCCGGAGAGCACAAGAGGGACACGCCTCTCTTCCGCCTGCCTGGGCCTTATCGTGCCGGGCCCGGAAAAGCGGAGCGTTCGCTTTTTGCCGGTCAGGCGAGACCGATGCGGGCGGCCAGGGCACGACGGTTCGCCGACCGGTGCCAGTTCCAAGCGCTCTCCACGATTTCGTCCAGGGAAGAGTGACCCGTCCTCCAGTCCAGGAGAGTTCTCGCCTTCCCGGGATCAGCCACCAGGCGCGGCGGATCCCCGGGCCTCCGATCCTGGAAGCGGATGGGAATGTCCCTTCCCGTGATCTTCCGCACACGATCGACTACCTGCAGTACCGAATATCCATCCCCCGTTCCCAGGTTTACGACCGCGCAAGGCCGGCCGGAGATAAGGTACTCGAGCGCTGCCGCATGCGCGCTGCCGAGGTCCGTGATGTGAATGTAATCGCGGATGCAGGTGCCGTCCGGCGTCGGGTAGTCGTTTCCATAGACTTGGGCGCAACCGGTCCCGCTGCGGGCGATTTCCAGCAACCGGGGAATGAGATGCGTCTCGGGATTATGCAGCTCCCCGATAGTACCATCGTGTGCCGCGCCTGCCGCGTTAAAATAGCGCAGCGAAACCGAGCGTATCCCATGGGCATTCTGGTAGTCACGAAGTATGCGTTCGATCACCATCTTCGTCACGCCGTAGGGGTTGACCGGTAGCAGCGGCGCGGATTCGCTGATCGGCACGCTTTCGGGAATCCCATACGTCGCGCAACTCGATGAGAAGACAATGCCGAAAACCCCGTGCCGGCACATTGCCTCGAGCAGGTTCAGAGAGTTGAGGATGTTATCGTGATAATATTTATAAGGGTTTCGACAGGATTCCTCAACCAATGCATGAGATGCAAAATGGACCACGGCGGCGAAGTTCCGGCTGGAAAATGCGGCCTCAAGGTCGGCCGGTCGGCCCAGGTCGCCCTCGATGAATGGAAAAGGGCCGGCGAACTCGCGGAAGCCGGTAGACAAGTTGTCGAGACATACGGGAGAGAATCCGCGCGCCTCCAGGGTTCGCAGCGTTTGGCTGCCGATGTAGCCGGCCCCTCCGGTAACCAGGATGCTGTGCATCTGCTTGATCCTCTGCAGAGGTTTCACGCCGCCCGGGCAGTCGCCGTTCACTGCCGGCTGCCGTTTTCAAGTGTCTGCTGGATGGCTTCTTTCACTTCTTCGATCTTAAAGGGTTTGGCCAGATAGAGATTCTTGTTATTTTCGAAGAAGGATCGTGTATCGGGGCTGACCGTGTCTCCCGTGACGAAAATGATGCGTCCGGCCAGCTGCGGGCGCCGCTCCTGGATCCAGCGATACAGGTCCCGGCCGCTCATCTGAGGCATCTTGAAATCGGTAATGATGAGGTCATACTCGTTGTTCGCCAGCATCTCCATGGCGATGCGGCCGTCTCCGGCGGTATCGACCTCCACCGGAAACATCTTGAAGATTTCGATGAAGAAATCGAGGATGTATTTTTCATCATCCACGATCAGGATCCGTTTGTCACGGACCAGGCTGTCGAACTGCAGGGCCTGAGGCAACATCTGCGGGAAGACGGCAATCTCTTCCGGAAGCCGGGAGATGATGGGCAGCTCGATGTAAAAAGTCGCACCCTCGCCCAGCCGGCTCACGGCATAGATGTCGCCGCCGTGCTCCTTGATGATGCCGTAGGACAGGCTCAAGCCCAGCCCGGTACCCTTGCCGACCTCCTTGGTAGTGAAGAAAGGATCGAAAATCCGGGAGATCTGCGCCTCAGGGATGCCGGGTCCGTCGTCGGAGATTTCGACGATGATGCGGCTCTTCTCGACAGCGGACCGTGATCGAATCACCAGGCGGCCGCGGCCATGAGCCTGCAGCATAGCCTGCTCGGCGTTGGTGATCACGTTGAGGAAGACCTGCTGCAGCTGGTGGGAGTCGGCAATCGTCTTGGGGAGGTTACGTTCGAGCTCGCGCACGAGCTCGATGTTGTTGACGGCGAGTTCGTAGTTGCGCAGCTCGATGGTGCGTTCCAGGATGTCGTTCACGCTTGACAGGGTGCGTTCGGGCTTCTGCTTGCGGGCGAAGGAGAGCAGGTTCTGCACGATCTTCTGGCAGCGCATGGCAAGGTTGTTGATCTTGAGCAGGCTGTCCCGGACGCGCTCGTCCAGATCCTTGCGCAGCTGCAGAAGCTGGGAATAGCCCATCACGCCCGTGAGCGGGTTGTTCAGCTCGTGGGCGATGCCGGAAATCAGCTCGCCGATGGCGGAGAGTTTCTCGGACTGGATAAGCTGCTGCTGCAAGAGCTTTTCGTTGCTGATGTCCTTGGCCACGTGGATGGATCCGAGCAGCCGGTTTTCCCGATTGTCGTACCACGGGCTCACGGAAACCTGGAATATCCCGCCCATGGACGGCAGCTCGACCTCCTCGACCGCAGGCCTCTCGGAGTGCAGCATGTTCGTGTGGCGGCAGTCGGTGACGCCGCGTTCGGGCGGATGATAGACCTCCGAGCAGTACTTGCCGATGACTTCGGGTGGTGTTGTGCCCAGGCGGCGCGCCAGTGCGCGGTTGGCGCGGATGATCTTTCCCGAGGTGTCATGGACCGACACGCAATCCTGCATGGCGTCAAAAGTGCTCTCCCACTCCCTCTGGCCCCTGGCGACGACCTGAAAGAGGCGGGCGTTCTCCAGCGCGATCGCGGCCTGATGTGCCAGCGTTTCCGCGCGGGAGATCTCCTCAGGGGTGAAAGTGCGGCCGGAAGTGTCGTTGCTGCATATCAGGAGCCCGATAGCCTGTTCCTTGGCGACGGCAACCAGCGGGGCAAAGATCCCCGCGCGCCAGCCTGTGGCCCGCGTTGCGCCGGTCGCGTTCGTTTCGAGTCCCGGGATGTCCTCGACGGCAATCACCCGCCTGCCTTGAAAGGCCTGCATGGCGGCTGAATCCTCGTCAAGCCGGATCTCCAGCGCCTGGATCTTCAGTCCCGTTTCCTGAGTGGAAGCCGATCCGATCAAGGCCTGCCGGCGTTCGTCGTACAGGAAGAGGTGGCACTGCTGGGTTTTCACCAGCCGGCGGCCTTCGATGACGATTCTGCGGACGATGTCCTTCTGGTCAAGGGTTTGCGAGATGATTTTGACGACCTCGCGCAGGGCGACGAGATCTTCGGAGAGCTTACGCGCCTGCTCGCGCACGCGGATGCTGACGACGGCGGCGCCGGTGACATCTGCCAAAGCACTCAAGAGGTCTTCCTGCTCGTTGCTTCCGGGGCCAGGATCCCGACCGCCCAGGGCCAGGACGCCGAGGAAGCGGCCGGCGGCACGCAATGGCCGGAATACCAGGGTTTCGCAGCGCTCGCCACGCAGCGCGTCGCGAAACGCCCGACCGCGGGCCTCAGGGAGGTCGTCCAATGTCAGGGCCCGGCCTCCGAGGGGAGCTGCTTCGGCGCATGCCTCAAGGGCCCCGGAATCCAGCTCCCCGCAAAAGGCCCCGCCGAATCCATTGTAGACTGCCGCAGGTGGAGCGTCCGTGACGGGGCTCACGCGGATTGCGCCGGCCTGCATTGCCGTCGCTTTCAGAATCTCGTCCAAGGCGCAGGCCAGGGCGGCGTTGAGATCGTCGGCGCCGCTTGCCTGTGCTGCAATGGTTCGGAAAACCTCCCAGGGATCGCTGCCGGCACGGCTCTGCCGGCCGGGCGGCAGGGCCGCGAGGGCCAGAACGGCCAGCACAAGTGCTGCCAGCAGCGCACCGGCCGGGCCGAGGGCAGGGAGTGTCGAAACCGTTAATCCTATTGCTGCATGCATATGAAATTGCTCTCCCGGCAGCAGACAAACGCCGCCAATTATAAAAATCCGTCTTTGCGAAAGCCAGGAGAATCATTGCCCGCGCCGATCCGGGGGGTGTTCGTCACGGCAGAGGCGCACTCGGCGGGCACACATGCGCGTGCGTTTCCGGTGCGATTGAGCGGTGGAGCACCTCGAGGATGCCCGCCGCCAGATCACTTGCCGGCATCGGAAGCTTTGGCAGCGAAATAGCCCGAGCGATAACGCACATGCAGGCTGGGGGCGATCGGGAGGTCAAGGGCCACTCTGACGCGCCGCCAGGTTCCGTCCCGGACCGCGTTGGAGGAGGTGTAGCTGATGCTGTACTGGCTCCTCAATTCATGGGCCACTTGCGCCACGATCTTGTCGATTTCGCTTATGTCTTTGGGGAAAAAAGCCCGGGCGCCGGTTTCCTCGGAGATCCGCTTCAGGGCATCCTGTGCTTTTTCCGGCTCGCTTTTTGACCAGCGGCCAAACAGCCCTTTGTCCGGGGCGGCATTTAAAAAGCCGACGCTGTAGACCTGGACATCGGACTCCTGAACCTTGGCTACCATCTCATCGAGTTTGTAGTAGCTGTCCCGGTCCTCGCCGTCGGTGATCAGGATGATGGCCTTTTTCGGTTTGGATCCCGTCTGTGCTTTCTGCACTGCAAGGTAGATGGCGTCGTAGAGGGCCGTGCCGCCGGTGACGATGGTATTGTTCAGGGTGTCGGTTATCAGGTCGATGTCGGAGGTGAAGTCCTCGAGCAGCTCAACCTCGCTGTTGAAGCCGATGAGGAATTCTTCGTCGTCCGGATTGCTCGCCTTGATGAAAGCAAGCGCGGCCTGGTTCACCTTGTCGATCTTATCCCGCATGCTGCCGCTGGTGTCGATCACGATGCCGAGGCTGACGGGCACATCCTCCTGCGAAAAGGACTGAATGGCCTGGGCGATGTTGTCTTCAAACAGCCTGAAGTTTTCCTTCTTCAGGCCGGTGACGAACATGCCGTTCTTATCCGTCACGGAGGTGTGGATCACGACCAGGTCGACGTTGATGCCGATGCGGAAGTCCTTCGGTTTCTCCCCCTGTGGCGACTTCGACTCCAGTTCCGGCTTGACGGGTCTTTTGCGTTCCTCCTGCTGGGTGGTCTTTTGCTGTCCGCCTGCGTCCCCGACGCCATCCGGCGGGAGTCCCAGCACGCCCAGCGCAGCAAGCGCCGCAGCCGACAGCAGCCACCGGCGGAAATCAGTTTTTCGCTGCAAAGTATCCTTCCTTGGCCCGGACGATCAGTTTGGGCAATCCCGCGGGCGGATCCAGCTTGACCTGGATCTTGCGCCATTTACCGTCGTGGGCGGTGTTGGTGGGATTGTAGCCCAGCACATACTGGTGGCGCAACTCGGCGTGAATCAGGTCAATGTAGTAGTCCAGCTCGTTGAAGCTGTTCGGGAAAAATGATCTCCCACCCGTGAGTCCGGTGATATTTTGAATCAGCGAGCGCCCGTAACCCAACTCGCCCTGTTCGCCGATGGCATAGATCTGGGTGTCGGACTCTTTGGCAAATTCGCGCACTTCCGCGATGGAATAGCGGCTGCTGTTGTCCTCCCCGTCCGTGATCAGGATCAAGGCTTTCTTTTCGTTGGTCGCTCCCTTGATCTGATCGAGACCCAGATAGACGGCGTCATACATCGCGGTCCGGCCGCCCGCCTGTTTGAAGGCGACTTCGTTCCGCACCGTGGCACTGTGCCGCGTGAAGTTCTGCACCAGCGTGGTCCGCTCGTTGAAGGTGACCAGGAAATACTCGTCCTCGGGGCTGCCTTGCTCGAGGAAGCGGATGATGGCATTGCGGGCCTTTTGGATATTATTGTTGGTCTTCATGCTGCCGCTGACGTCAAAAATGATCCCGACGGTGACGGGGGCCGCTTCCTGGGAGAAGTGGATGATGGATTGCTCGACTTTGTCCTCGTAGACCCTGAAATGTTCCTTTTCCAGACCCGTCACATAACGGTTCAGCGGATCATTCACGGAGACTTTGACGAAGACGGTTTCGACACCGACGCGGAACACGGGCGGTTTCGGCTTTTGTACACTCTGACCGAACAAGCCGAGGCTGCCGCACGCCAAGAATGCAGTGAGCAATCCCCTTCGGGTGGCGGTCATGCCATTGATCACTCGTACCTCGCCCTAAGTCTGCGTCAGGGAGCGCATGGACGCGGGCTTCCTAAATATAAGCAATTCTAACAAAATGAAATACGGTGTCAAGAAACTGTATGCGCCGTTATTCCAGCCTTTCCAGGAAATCCAGGCCCACCAGAACCTCTCGGGGCTTGGACCCTTCCGCCGGACCGACAAGCCCGTTCCGGTGCATGGCGTCGACCAGTTTGGCTGCCCTGCCGTAGCCGATGCTGAGACGCCTCTGCAGCAGCGAGGTGGATGCCCGGCCCTCGCTGACGACGATGCGCACGGCGTCCTTGTACAAGCTGTCGTCTCCGAAGCCGTTGGTCGGATTACCCGCCTCATCGACCTCCTCTTCCTCGCCATAAGACAAAATCGAACCGTCGTACATCGGGCGTCCCTGGCGGCACAGGTGCGTGACGATGTTCTGGGCTTCCTTTTCGCTGACATAGCCGCCGTGAATCCGTGTCAGCCGTGAGGTGCCGGGAGGGATGAAAAGCATGTCGCCGTTGCCGAGCAGTTGCTCTGCACCGTTCGCGTCGATAATCGTGCGCGAGTCCACTTTCGTCGCGACCTTGAAAGCGATCCGGCAGGGGAAATTGGCCTTGATGACTCCGGTGATGACATCCACGGAAGGCCGCTGGGTTGCCAGAATCAGGTGAATCCCGACGGCTCGCGCCATGGCTGCCAGGCGGGAAATCGATTCCTCGACCTCACGCGAGGAGATCATCATCAGGTCGGCCAGCTCGTCGATCACCAGCACCAGGTAGGGCAGCGGCGTTTCCAGATCTCCGCGGCCATCGGCTTCCGGCTCCAGGAAAGACAGCTGCCTGCCGGTCGAGTGGATCAGCGCATTGTAGTGGTCAATGTTGCGCACGCCGCGCAAAGCGAGCTTTTTGTAGCGCGCCTCCATCTCGCCGGTCGCCCAGCGCAGGGCATTGGCAGCTTCCTTGGGATCGGTGACGATGGGTGTCAGGAGGTGGGGAATGTCCTTGTAGATCCCCAGCTCCAGGCGCTTGGGATCGATGAGGATGAACCGCACTTCCTCGGGTGTCGCCTTGTAGAGGATGGAAGTGATCATGCAGTTGAGCGCCACGCTCTTACCCGCTCCAGTCGCGCCTGCCAGCAGCAGATGCGGCATGCGCGACAGATCGGATACGTACACGTTTCCGTTGATCAGCTTGCCCAGCGCGAGGGTCAGCTTCGACGCCGATTTGCGGAAGATGTCCGACTCCAGCAGTTCGCGGAGCATGATCGTTTCGCGCTGCGCGTTCGGGATCTCGATCCCCACGGTCGCCTTGCCGGGAATGCGGTCAATGCGTATCGATTCCGCTTTCACGCCGAGACACAGATCGTCGACCAGGCCGGTGATTTTCGAGTATTTGATGCCGGCGTCGGGTTTGAACTCGAACGTGGTTACGACGGGCCCGGGGTGAATCTGGGTGATGCTGCCGTGAACGTCAAACTCCGCGCACTTGGCGCTGAGTTGGCGGGCGCGTTCCATGAGCTCTGACTCGTCCACCGTGAAATGCCCCTCGCCGGGAGTCAGCAGATCAACGGCAGGCAGGGTGAATCTGCGCGCCGGGCGCAGCGGCTTTTCCTCTGTCAGCGCAGCAGGAATGCGCGCCGTTTCGGCTGCAGGGGGAGGCACGATCGCCGGAGGGCGTGGTTCCCGCGAATCCTGTCCGGCCGACGCCGGAGCCGCAGGCTTCACGGGAATGGGACGCGACGCGATCTCCTGCCTGTCCGGGACCGGGCTTTTGATGTTCACGATGGCACGCATCGGCTTGCGGTTCCTGCGCCACTCCTGGAATCTTCGCCAGAGACCGGGCCGCGAAGGACCGGCTTCGCGCCGCTCGCGGTTAAACAGCGATGCAAACGAGAAGGATGTGGCTGCCAGCATTCCGAGGATGAATAGTCCGGCCAGCACGACCAATGTCCCGATCGTGTTGAAATTGGCCACCAGCATGGTTGCCAGCAGGTCGCCCACCACCCCTCCCGGCTCAAAGCTTGCCGCGGGCAAACGGATCTGACCGATCTGCAGGGCGACATCCGCAGCGCACATCAGCAGCACAAAACCCAGGATGCGCATGCCGGGGGCGGTGATGTCCCTGCCGCGGATCAGCTTCCAGCCGAGTATGGCCAGCGGCACCAGCAGCAGGAATGCCGGCAATCCGAAAATCTGGAACAGCCAGTCGCTGACAAAGGCTCCGATCCGTCCTGCGCTGTTGTCCGCATTCGGCCTGTCGGACCGGGTGTTGGCGCTCGGGTCCCATGAGTGGAAAGAGACCAGACAGACGAAGAGCAGAACGGCCAGGATGAGAACCAGAACCCCGAAGACCTCGTGCCTTTTTCCGGTGGTATTTCTGAGCATGTCCGCCACGCCGCAACCGTACTGCTTCAGATTTCAAGAATGACCGGAACTATCATAGGCCTGGTGCCGGTTCGTTTCCGATAGAATTTTTTTAACGCGGCGCGGACCATTTCGGTAAGCACCAAAGAGTCCACCCTCTCGTCCCGGCTGCACTCCTCGAGCGCGCTGAGAATCACCTGGCGCGCCTCGGCCATCAGGGCGGCTCCGCCTTCTTCCTGAATGTGACCTCGACTGACCAGTTCCGGAGTGCCTTCGATCAATCCCGTCGCTTTGTTGATCGGCACCACGGCGAGCACCACCCCTTCCTCGGCCAGGTGCTGCCTGTCTCTGACCACCAGTTCGTCGAATTCCGCCAGGCCGCCTTCGTCAATCAGCCGCCTGCCCACGGGCGCCCGGCCGCGTATCCCGATCGCATCCCGCGTGATACTGATGATATCGCCGGTCTCGGCCAGCAGAATGCACTCCCGCGGGACGCCGCTTTCCTCTGCGATCTGCGCATGATTGTACAGTTGGCGATATTCGCCGTGGATGGGTACGAAAAAGCGAGGCCGGATTAGGTTCAGCATCAACTTCTGCTCTTCCTGGCTGGCATGGCCCGAAACGTGGACCATCGAGAGGCTGCCGTCGTAAATCCTGGCGCCGCGGCGGCAGAGATGGTTGATCAGTTGGGAAATCCGGTTCTCATTGCCGGGAATGGCGCGCGCGCTGAACACAACCGAATCACCGGGCTCCATGTCGAACTCCTTGTGTTTCCCGAAAATCAGGCGCGAAAGGGCTGATGCCGGTTCTCCCTGGCTGCCGCTGCACAGCAGCACGAGCTCCTCGGGCGGCAAGCCCGCGCCTTCCCTGGAGCTGAGCAGGACGTCATGTGCCACATTGAGGTAGCCCAATTCCCGGGAAATGGCGACATTCTGAACCATGCTGCGTCCGACGGGCACCACCTTGCGGCCGAAACTGTGGGCGAGGTCCAGTATGATCTGAATCCTGTGGCTGCTGGAGGCGAAGCACGCCACAATCAACTTGCCCCGGGTTTCGGAAAAGATCTGCTCCAGGCCGCGACGGACATGGCTTTCCGATCCGGTATAGCCGGGGCGCTCGCTGTTGGTGCTATCGGCAAACAGCGCCAGGACTCCCCTGTCTCCCAGTGAAGCGAGGCGTCCATAGTCGCTCCATTGCTGATCGGGCGGAGACTGATCGAACTTGAAATCACCCGTGTGAACAATCGTGCCCTGAGGTGTGGTCAGTGCCACGCAGACAGCATCGGCGACACTGTGGGTTACCGCCAGAAATTCCAGATGCAGCCTGCCGACGGTCACGGTCTCGCGTGGATGGATGCGTCGTAAATCGGTCTCATCGAGAAGGTGATGCTCCGCCAGACGCTCGCGGACGAATCCCAACGTCAAGGGCGTCCCATAGACCGGTGCCTGCACTTCTTTCAACAGAAAGGGGATCGCTCCGATATGATCTTCGTGCCCGTGAGTCAGGATGATGGCTCGAATCTCATCCTTGTGTTCGACCAGATACCGCAGGTCCGGGATAACCAGATCCACACCGAGCAGATCATCCCTGGGAAACATCAATCCGGCATCGATGACAATCATGTCGCCCTGGCAGCGGAAGGCCATCATGTTCATGCCGAACTCGCCCAGTCCTCCCAAGGCCACAACTTCAACGCAGTCGCCGTTTGCCACCTGTTCCTCGCTCATAAAAATAAATATAACATATAGTGTTACTTAGCCGATATCGGCTGCGCACGGAAACTCAAACCTTGCTCTTGCCTTCATGCCAAGTCCGTGCCAGGTGTTCGTACTCCGCGACGGTAAGTTCTTCGGCCCTGCGCGTCCCGTCCACCTCCGCCCGGAGCAGCAGGTCATCGGTTTGAGACTTCAAGTCTCCATGGCGCTTCAAAGAGTTGGCGATTGTCTTGCGGCGGTGGGAGAATGCCGCTTTCACGATCATCTGGAAATCGTCCTCATATCCACCCGTGTTTCTGAGGATTCGCGGCCGGAGGGAGATCAGTGCAGAAAAGACCTTGGGCCGCGGCACAAAGCAGGCCGGCGATACCTTGAATCCCATTCTGACTTCGCACAGGTGCTGGCAAAGGACGGAAAAGTATCCATAGGATTTTGAACCTGGCGCGGCGCATATCCTCTCGGCGGTCTCCAACTGGAGCATAAAAGTCATGTCTTCGACGGGTGCCGTGGATGACAATATCCGCTCGATGATGGCGGTACCAATGTTGTAGGGAAGATTACCGGCCAGGCGCAGGCCAATCCCAGGCCCGAGCCAGGGAGTTGCCAGGGCCTCCACATCAGTAGCTAAAATGTCCGCCGGTATGACCTCGGCATTGGGAAAGGGCAGGAGTGCCTTGCGCAGGGCCGGGATCAGGTTGAGATCGATCTCGAAGACGAAAAGCCGCAAAACCTTGGGAGCCAACCGGATCGACAGGTTTCCATTCCCGCCGCCGATCTCAACCATGAGATCATCAGCTTCGGGGCGAATCAGGTCGACGATACGGCCCATAATTCCCGTATCTCTAAGAAAATGCTGCCCATAGCGCTTCTTTGGCACAAAATCCATTTGACTTGACAACCCTCGGATCGCTCAACATAATAATCCTTTTGCGGATTTGCTGTGCGGCCAATCGCCATAATAAGCCTCGGGAGGGAAAGGTGATGAGCGGAAAAGTCGGGGAGGTAGGGGATCAGAATTTCGACACGGAAGTATTGAATGCGCCGGTGCCGGTCCTGGTGGATTTCTGGGCGGCCTGGTGCGCTCCCTGCCGGATGCTAGCCCCGGTGGTTGATGCAATCGCTGAGAAATACGAGGGAAGAGCCAGGGTCGTAAAACTGAACGTGGATGAGAACATCGCCACGGCAAGCAAATACAATATCCGTGGCATTCCCACTCTTCTGCTCTTCAAGGACGGAGTCATCAAGGAGTCGATCGTAGGGAACACGACCAAAGATACGATCTCGAAGATGATCGACAATCATCTGTAATCTGTCTCAGACGGGAGCCCGCCCCCGCACTTCCGGAGACCGGCCGCATGGCGAACCTGATCGTAGTCGGCGCCCAGTGGGGCGACGAGGGCAAGGGCAAGATCGTTGATCTGCTCACGGAGCATTTTGACATTGTTGCCCGCTACCAGGGCGGGCACAATGCCGGCCACACCGTCATTCACGCGGGCAGGAAGTTCGTCCTCCACCTCATCCCATCCGGGATCCTCCACCCCGACAAAGCATGCGTGATCGGCAACGGGGTTGTTGTCGATCTGATCGCGCTGCAGCAGGAGATTGGGCAACTGGCTGCCGCAGGCATCCAGTGTCAGGGCCGCCTGCTGGTCAGCGACCGCTGCCACCTGATTTTCGACTACCACCGTGCTGTTGAGCGGGCCGACGAACTGCGCCGCGGTTCGAGGCGCATCGGTACCACGAGTCGTGGGATCGGCCCCGCGTACGAAGATCGTAGCGGTCGGCGCGGTCTGCGAATCTGCGACCTCATGACGCCCGGGAGTATTCGCCAGGGGCTGGCGGACAACTTCAAGGAAAAAATGAGACTGCTTCCGCCTGAATCGCAAGGACTTATTCTGGACGAGACCTATGAAGAGATCATGATGCTGGCGGCGGAATTGTGCCCTTTTTTTGCCGATACCGCCACATATCTCAACCGCGCCCTGGATGCTGGCAAAAAGGTGTTGTTCGAAGGTGCGCAGGGCACCCTCCTGGATGTGGATCACGGCACGTATCCGTTTGTTACGGCATCCAACGCAACAGCGGGAGGGGCATGCACCGGAACGGGCGTCGGCCCGACCCGGATGGACGGGGTGATCGGGATCGCCAAGGCCTACACTACGCGCGTTGGCGAAGGCCCCTTTCCGACGGAAGAACCGGACGCAATGGGGGCACTTATACGGGATCGGGGACAGGAGTATGGCGCTTCAACAGGCCGGCCGCGGCGCTGCGGATGGTTTGATGCCGTTGTGGTTCGTTACTCCCGCATGGTCAACCACCTCGACTCACTGGCCATTACCAAGCTGGACGTGCTGGACAGCCTCGAGGAAATCAAAATCTGCACCGGCTATCGGTACAAAGGTCAGTTGCTGGAATCCTTTCCGGCGGATATTCGGGTTCTGGAACAATGCACTCCGCAGTACGTCAGCGTCCACGGCTGGCAGCAGAGCACCGCAGGAATCGCCCGATTTGAGGAGCTGCCGGCTCTGGCCAGGGAATACCTGGAGCGCCTGTCGGATTATGCGCAGACGGAGATTTCCCTCGTCTCGACGGGACCGGACCGGACCCAGACCATTTTCACGTCATCCGCTTCGCGGTTGCATGGCTGGATCTGACCGGCTGCAGAATTCAATGAAACCTTTTTCTTGCGGGGACCACTTACCGGTCAGGAGAAGATCCAGGCCAAGCCTATCATCCGGGCTGCAGCCGGAGGAGGGAGTGGAACTATGGGTAGAATCACGCTAAACCTAGTGGTTTCTTTGCTTTTGTCCGGTTTTGCCTCCGATTCCCAGACGCCGGCCGCGGAATTTCAAAAAACCGGCAGGGTCGTTGCAGCCAACCAGGGATCATCGGCTGATTTTCAGCGGACCTATACAATTGCGCCCGGGAGCCAGATCCGCATCTGGACTATTTCAGGCGATGTCGTTATCCAAGGTTATGATGGCCAAGACATAGTTGTTACTGGTTTTACGGTCGGGCGTGACCGGGACCGGGTTCAAATTCTGGATACGAGCGGGCCGGACCGGATCGATCTGGGGGTGCGCTATGCGAGAGACTGCCGTTGCGATGCCAGCGTCAACTTCAAGGTGCGGGTACCCCGCACGGTAAGCTACAGTTATGATCGGGTGCTATCGGTCAGTGGGGATGTGTCGCTGACGGACGTTACCGGCCAGATCAAAGCGGAGAGCACGAGCGGCGACGTGATGATCAAAAACGTCAGCGGCGTTGTCAGCGCAACCACCACCAGCGGCAGCGTGGATGTTTCTATCGGCCGGATTGAGGGATCCGGGAGCATGAGGTTCTCGTCCACGAGCGGCAGCGTCAGGGTCATCGCTCCGGCCGACCTGGATGCCATGGTGGATATGTCCACAATCAGCGGGACTCTCAAAACGGATTTTGCTATCAGCGTTCAGGAGAGGCGTTACGGGCCGGGGCAATCGGCACGTGGACGGCTGGGCGCAGGCACTAGCAGCATTCGCATTACCAGCGTCTCCGGCAAGGTCAGTTTGACCAAGGGATAGGAGCGTGAGGCGCCGTCAGCCCCGCGCGGCAGCTGTTCCCGATTGGCTGGATCTATGCATCAGCAGCGTGAAGCGGCACAGACCTTCGGCGTGAGCGACGATCTTTGCATGGAATCCGCGCTGCCCGTCCCGGCCGTGTCGCGGCCGTGTCGGCGGGAGGATGCAGAGTTGTCGGGAACACCTGCAGCGGAGCGCCTGGATTCGCTCTCGGGGGAATCGGCTGCCGATGTCGTATCCCGGGCGCGCGCCGGGGATCCGGAAGCGTTTCGCGCCATCTTTCAGCGCTATGGCAAACCGATCCTGGTCTTTATTTTTCATTTGCTTGGAGACAGATCGCGAGCCGAAGAGTTGACCCAGGAAGCGTTCTTCCGGGCATTTCGCGGCATCGACCGTTTTCAGGAAGGCTCCAGGCTGTCGACATGGCTATTCGGGATTGCGCGCAATGTGACATGGGAAGCGATTCGAAGCCGGCGGCGCAGCCTCCGTGAGGTTGTTCTGGACAATTCGGTTTCTCATACCTTGCACGATGAGCGGGCGAATCCCGGTGAAGATTTCCTGATGGCGGAACTGGAGCTCGCGATCCGGCGTTCCTTACGGGGATTGTCGGAGGACCAGCGCATCGTGTTTGTGTTGAAGATGCTGAATCGGATGCAATACCGCCAGATATCCCAGATCACCGGCTCGTCCATTGGCAAGCTCAAGACCGACCTGCGCAGGGCGCGGCTGCAGATGAGGAGAAAGCTGCAGCCGTACGTGGCGTCGCGGGTTTCCGGAAAGCGAGGTGAACTTTGAGCTGCACTCGTTTTCGAAAGAAGATCATGGAATATCACGACGGCGAGCTTGAAGCGGATCAGGCGTCTGAGCTGGCGGCGCATCTGCGGGAATGCGCAACCTGCAGGAGTGCCCTGGCGTCGCTGAAGAGCGAAGTGAGACTGTATGAGGCCTATGCTGCCGAGGTCGAGAAAGCGCTCGATCCGTCGCCGGAGATATGTGAGCGCGCCATTGAGCGCGCTGCGGCACAGCCTCCCATGTCACTGCCGGCAGATCGTAGCGCCGACAGAACCTGGGGGTGGCGATCATTCCTGCAGATCCAGCCGTGGGTCCGCCAGGCGGTGGCAGCCGTGGTGCTTGTCGCCGTATCGGTTACCGTCACCCTGCTCATCGTGAACCGGCACGAGCCGGACCAGAACGCTCTGCCGTCGCAGGCCGCAATCGTGTACTCAGGGGAAAACAGCCTCGACGCGGCGCTGCGGTCGATCCAGCGTGCAGAGCAGGAGTACCTGGATGCCATCCGTGTCCTGAGCGCCATCGTGGAAAAGGAAAAAGCAACCATCGATCCCACCATGCTCGCCGAGTTCCAGCGGAATCTCAGGGTGCTTGATGCACGCATCGAGGCCGCACGCGGCGCCTACTATGCCCACCCCTCCGATCCAGAACTGGCGTTCGACATGCTGGCCGCTTACAGTCGCAAGGTAGAGATGCTGCAGGACCTGGCATCCTGAGCGGGGATTGCCGGCCGTGGCGATCCTGACACGCGCCGGAGGGCATGGGCTAGTCCGCTTGATTCGTTCACCCTGCGCTGCAACATCGTGTTTTTTGAACACCATTTCGTGGCTGACTGCCTCGGTCCCGCCGTCAAATGATTCTTTGCAACTGCCTGCGGTCGTGCTAATTTATCGAGCGTCAATCCAATGGGCCGTTAGCTCAGTCGGCAGAGCATCTGCCTTTTAAGCAGAGGGTCGCTGGTTCGAGTCCAGCACGGCTCACCAGATTCCGCGTATGTATCCATGCTCTGAGGAAGTGCCTGCCGGTAGTCCCAGACCGTTCAGGTCGAAGAAACGATGAGGAGTTTGCTATGAGTATTTTTAGCGCCGCCCCCTTGTGGAGCAGAGGTTTGAAGTCACTTGTTGTCATTGCGGGTTTTGTCGGTATGACAATCGTTTCCCGCGGCGTTCCGCCGGCCGCTTATGCCCAGGAGCCGCGACAGGCCGCGCAACAGGAAGTGCAGCCCATCACGATCCCGCCCCTGCCGATCAGTCCCATTGAGCAGGCGGAGAAGGACGGGACCGTGGTGCGGGTCTCGCTGCGGGAACTGACCAAACTTGCGCTCCAGAACAACCTCGATATCGCGATCTCGGATACCAATGAGGCGCTGTATCAGGAAAGGGTCAACCAGACATACGGCTACTATGATCCGACCATCAGCGTGATCGCGTCCACGGGCAGGACCAAGTCGGCAAACACGAACATCACAAACACCTCGACGGCATCCTTCAATCAGCGCGACAGCGCCTCCTGGAACCTCTCCATGGTCAAAAACATTCCTACGGGAGGCGGGATCACCGTAACCTTTAACTCGGCGCGCACGGATACCAACCAGACGGCGTCGCTGTTCACACCCCAATTTCAATCCAGCGCCACCGTGCAGTTCACCCAGCCTTTGTGGCGCAATCGACGGCTCGACCAGACGCGCGGCAACATCAAGCTGGTCAACCTTGACGTCAAGACCAATGACAGCAAGTTCAAGCAGAGCGTCACCAATACGATAGCGTCCATCCAGGGCCTGTACTGGGATTTGGTCGGCGCGATCCGCGACTACCAGATCAGACGCCAGTCGGTGGAACTGGCGATGATTACGGTGGAACAAAACAAAATCAAGCTCGGGATCGGCACCGCCGCCCCCATCAACGTCACCGAAGCGCAGGCAACCCTCGCCAGCCGTGAGATTGATCTGATCAGGGCCAAGGAAGCCATCCTGAGTAACGAGAACGCGCTGCGCAACATGATTTCGAGCGACCGCAATGCGGAAATCTGGCGTCAGACGATCGTGCCGACGGACTCGCCGGATTTTCAGGAATACCGGATTGCACTCAGCCAAGCCATCGACGAGGCGCTGCGCCGGCGGCCGGAACTGGAACAATATGACCTGCAGCTGCAGCAAAACGACATTACCTATCAAATGCAGAAGAATACCAAGAAGTGGCAGCTTGACGTCACCGGCACTTTTGGCGCCAACGGTACCGCGGGACCTCAGGCTCCCCCGACGAAGCAGCAGATACCGACGCAGTTTATCGGCGGCCTGATGAACGCCTACAAGACGATCTTCACCGAAGGACTCCTGATCTGGAGCGCCGGCTTCAACGTCCAGATACCGCTCAAAAACAGAGCCGTAGACGCGCAGCTGGCCCAGACACAGATCTCGAAGCGGCAGCTGATCATGAACCGGACCAGGACCGAGCAGAACATCATCGTCCAGGTCCGCAATTCTGTCGAAGCGCTCGAAACCAATCGCCAGCGGGTGGAGACCGCCAAGATCTCGCGTCAATTGGCCGAGGAGCAGCTGGACGGAGAAACCAAGCGATTCCAGGCCGGCATGAGCCAGAATTTCTATGTTCTGCTGCGCCAGGCCGATCTTGCCACCGCCCAGGGAGCCGAACTGCAGGCGTTGATCTCCTATAAAAAGGCCATCATCACCCTGCAGCAGAACATGGATAACCTGCTGGAAGCGAACGACTTTGAAGTCGCCAAGACCATCGGCAAGAGCCCTGTCCCGTTCAACTGAGAAGCAGCGGAGGCTGATCCGGATCCGAAAACATGGGCGCGTATGCGCGCTCCCTATCCTGGAGGCATGAAGCAGCCCAGGCGCATCAATCCGCGGCATTCCCAGACTGGATGGATTGAGAGACGAGCTCTCTGCGAAGATGCGGAATCACGCCTGTGTGCTGAAAGCAGGCGAGCCGCATGCGCCGCAGGGATTACGTGACCTGACCGGCAGCAGCGCCGCTGCGCGGTTCGCGCGCGGATGATTCGTTTGCGTCCCCCCTGACGCCGTTCTAGCACGCTCCCTGTGTTCAGGGCTCCTGCGGTTGCTGTCGCCGGGGCCATCGTCGGACGCGAAGCTCACCGCTCGCACCTGCGCGTCCATTCCTCATAGCCGAGGTCGATCGCGAGATTGTCCCCTTTGGCCGCCGCCATGGCGAGCTGATCGCAACGCTCGTTCTCGGGGTGTCCGGCATGGCCCCTGAGCCAGCGGAACTCGACATCCAACAGCTCCGAACAACGCAGCAACTGCTCCCAGAGGTCGGGATTGAGCGCCTTTTCACGCTTGTTGCGCTGCCAGTGGTTCTCCCGCCAGCGGGCTGCCCAGCCCTGCTGCATGGCGTTGACCACGTATTGGGAATCGCTGTACAGCAGGACCCGGCATCTTTCCTTCAGAGCCTGCAGACCGGCGATCGCGGCCAGGATTTCCATACGGTTATTCGTGGTCAGGCGGAATCCCGCCGACATCTCTTTGCGGTGATTGCCGTAGAGAAGAACGACGCCGTAGCCGCCTGGACCTGGATTGCCAAGGCAGGCGCCATCCGTGTAGATCGTTACCTGTTTGAAGATCATCGGACATCCTATTCCGGCGGGCCGGCCCCGATTTTGCGAGGTCGATCGGCAGCGCGCGGGCTCCCTTATACCCCAAAACCGTGCCGGCAGGAAGGGCTCAAGGATCCGTCGAACGTACCACAGCGATGATGCGCTTTCGCTCGGCCGAGGGTATCCTGGATTACTTGCGGGCCGCATCGTATAATGCGAGTTGTCTCAGGTCTTTTTGAGCCGATGCCGCTTCGGATGTCTCCGTATTATCGGGTGAAGGTCTTGCACCAACCATATGACGCCGCCAAGAAAGTCATCCTATTCTTTTTGATGGCGGGCATCACGGCTGCCAACATCTTCCTGCAACCCGACAAGGTTTTCGTGGCATTCCTCCTGCAGATGCTCTATTTCCTGCCGTTGCTGCTTGCGGCTTTCTGGTACGGCTTCCGAGGTGCCATTCTGGCCTCGGCCAGCATCGTGCTTCTCCACCTCCCCTTCCTGATCAGCCACCGGCAGGAACTGACGCCGAATGACATCGAGGGGCTGCTCGAAGTTGCGGTGTACACCATCGTCGCGATGGCGCTTGGATTCATGAGAGATCGCGAACTGCAGCGCCTGCAGCGCCTGCAACAGACCGAGCGCCTCGCAGCCATGGGCAGGACCGTTTCCAGCATCGCCCACGATATGAAGACTCCGCTGGTCGCCATCGGCGGTTTTGCCCGCCAGATCTGGAAGAACCTGCCGGAAGTGGATCCTGATCGTGAGCGGCTGAGCCTGGTCATCCGGGAAACGCAGCGCCTGGAGCACATGGTTCAGGACATGCTCGATTTTTCCGGGAACCTGCGTCTCACGCGTGTAGCGGGGAATATCCCGCAGATCGCCGAGGAGAGCCTGGCGGTGGTAAAGGAAATCGCCAGGGAGAAGAGGGTCCAGTTGCAGAGCCGGATCGACGGACAGATTCCCTCGCTGGCCTGCGACGGCATGCGCATCAAGCAAATGCTGATTAACCTGCTGACCAACGCGATCGACTCATCTCCTGAAGGAGGGCTGGTGAGCGTGCAAGCCCGATTTTCGGGCAGCAGTCTGGTGCTCGAGGTGACTGACTGCGGTGATGGCATTCCGCACCAGCAGCGGCACCTGGTTTTTGATCCATTTTTCACGACCAAGGCGCATGGAACAGGTCTCGGCCTGCCCATTGTGAAGAAGATTGTCGAAGCCCATCAGGGCGGCCTCGAAATCCTCGACAATCCCGAACGAGGTCTCACCTTCCGTATCCTGCTGCCGCTTGAACCCGGCAAGGGCTCGCCGTAACGGGTATCCGCCTGCTCGCTCAGAACGGGCTGCTATCCGTCCGTCTTTCAGGATCATGGCACGCGACGATTCCGCACCGGCGGGTATCGGGAAGGATTTGCCCCTGCAGGCGGCGCTGAACGCTTGAATTCGCCGGCCAAAAGTGCCAGAATGTGCGCCGCCTCGATGCCGTCAGTCCGGCATTGTGGAAGTCAGGCTCCGCAATTCTCCGACCTGCCCGGCCACCGGGCAGGACAGATTGCGTCCCCATCGTCTAGACGGCCTAGGACACCGCGCTTTCAATGCGGCAACACGGGTTCGAATCCCGTTGGGGACGCCACTACCTCCGGGATTATTGGCTTCCCAATCCATCGTGGGCTATATAATTAGATCAAGGGAGGATCATCGGTGAAACGCGAGTATACAGTCCTTTACCAACCTATCGAAGACGGATGGATTATGGCTACCGTACCCGAGCTTCCAGGGGCCGTCACCCAAGGGAAGAACTTGTCGGAAGCTCGGAGCATGATCAAAGAGGCTGTCGAACTGCTGCTGCTGAGCTATCGAGAAAACGCCGCCAAAGACGCCCCAGGCAACGCTATCTGGGAAAAACTCACGGTGGACGTTCCTGCAGCATGAAGCGCCGCGATCTTGTTCGACACCTGGAAAAGCATGGTTGTTATCCGGATCGGGAAGGCGCTAACCATTCTATCTTTCGAAATCCGGGAAACGGCCGATGTGCTGCGATCCCCAGACATCGCGAGATTAAGGAGACAACGGCACGAGCCATCTGCGATCAGCTCGGTATTCCCCGCCCGTAGCTCAAGCTGCCTCCATAACCCAGTTGCGGAAATCGTCCACTATGGGACGCCACGGTTCTGAAGCCCTTCAGGGCCCCTTGATCGCCAAATGCTGCCGCGGCCATTATGCCGGCGGGCCAGCAGGATGAACCGCGGTTTTGTCTGATCCTCGTCCTGTTACTTTGTCGTGGCAGTCGCTTTTGCTCCTTTGGGCGTCGCATCAGCTTTCAGATCGCCCATGGCCCATTGAATGCCCAGCAGAAAATGTTCCTGAACAGGGTCATTCTCCAATTCCAGGCCGGCACGCATGCCGCCATGCCCCATATTGGTATAAAAAACCCGGCCCTTGCCCCAGTTCTTTATCCAGCACACACCCGTGTCTTGATCAGCTTCCTGCGACGCCCGAGCCTTTGTGTCCGGATCGGTCATATCCAGGCTCATCAACACAAGCTGCTTGTCACGTGAATAAACGGGAGGGGTTGAGGCATACAATTCAGTCACGATCCTGAATCCCTTGTGACCCTTGAACGGTGCCATCAGCGGATGATTGGGTTCATCAATCTTGACTGCCCATGCCCCGTTTTCCTGCCACGGATGACCTCTGAAAACATTGCCGAACATTTCCTGGGCTTCGGGCCAATTCCTGAAGTTGTCCACGGCTCCGTGGATCCCAATGGCTCCTTTTCCTCCTCTGACAAAATTCATAATGCTTTCGCATATTTTGGGTGTGGTCTCAGGACTCACAGGCATATTTACCGTGCTGTTTAAGGCGAAGGCGTCGTATTTGTCGAGGTTTTCCGGCAGGAAGACGTTAATGTCGCTGCTGAATTCAGCGGAAAAGGCCCCCGTTTTTTCACCCATGACCTTCAGCATCCGGTTGACATAGGGTTCGCCCGGTGTGCGAAACTGATCGGTTTGAACGTACACGAGCAGTTTACGAGCCTTCTTCGGCTTGACAGCCGCCTTTTTCGGCGTATGCGCCAATATCCCCTTGGCCTGTTCGTCGGTGACATCCGTAACCGGTTTCGTACTGGCAACCTGTGCTGAGGTCACCGGAGGCTGAAGGCTCACGACCATGGCCAACAAAGCAGTTATGGATAAGACAATCCGTTTGTTCACGATTCTAATCTCCAAAAAGGATGTTAAAGAAGAGGATTAAAGCCGTTCATTCCCGCCATTTTTTCGGGCTGATCATTTGTCGATCCACTGGAATCCACCTTTGATAGGTGGCTCTCCGCCGCCCATCATGCCGGGGCCCTGAGACGGAATGCCAAGCCTGGCGGCCTTTTCCTGAAATGTTTTTTGACGGGCCTCCATGATACTCTTCACGAGCTGGGAGATCCTGGTCGCTTTCTGTTTGTCTGCTAAGTCCGCAATGGACTGAAGCTCAGTGATCTCCTTTTGAAATTCAGTCCGAGCCTGAGCACCCTTAAGCACCAGGGCTTGATCGGCAATGGCCGCGCCCGCTGCCTGGATGGCTTCATTTCTTTTCTGCATTTGCGCCTGCATTGCCTGCATTGCCTGCATATCTGGTCCGCCGCGCCGGCCGCCGGCCGCGCCGGGCTGTCCACCAGTGGCACCGGCCTGTCCGCCTGCGCCAGCCTGCCCGGCGCCCGCAGGAGCGCCTTGGCCGCCGGTGCTGCGCTGCCCGGCAGGAGCGCCGCCGGGACCGCCGCCCATCGCACCATAGCCTGGTGTATCGGTGCCTTCCATGGCCTTTTTAACGGCCGCAATCTGCTGTTCAATAGCTGCTACTGCGGCATTGATCGCCTGAGTATTACCGCCCCGACCGCCCATCCTTCCCCCGCGAGGTCCAGCTGCGTCTCCAGGAGGGGGAGCGCCCTGGCGTTGGCCAGCCTGTCCTTGCCCGGCTTGTCCTTGGCCGACCGGGGTTTGTGCGATCACGGCAGTTGCCAAGATCATGCTGACTACTATGATCCAGAACGGATACTTCTTCATTTTATCAACCTCCTAAAAATTCAGGTGACAAATTCAGGTGACAGGCTACTCTACTCCCGAACTAAGGAGAGTTCCAACATCGTTTCGGCACATAGTCCGGGACTGGGGTATCCTGTCACCTGAACTCAAACAAAATCATTCTTCCTGGACGAAAACATGCACCGAACTTACCCCGGCCGTCCAGTCCGGCCGCGAGGTCTGTAGCCTTCCTTCAAGGGAATTCAAATGACGGTCCTGAAACTCTGGCTAGGGCTGCGTATCGCATTGCGCAACCCTGTTGCCAATATGTCCGCCCGATCGGGGAGAAGCAGTGTCCGGTCACCAACTGCCAACCGGCATCAAATCAAACTATTATGAGGAATCTCGTCCTTGCCCGGCATATTTCGCATTGCCAAACCCGCCGTCCGGGCAGATTTTGCCTGTGCGACCTGAAATTCAAAATTTTATACTGCATTCCCGCCGCAAGACTGAGAATGCGGCGTTGTTCCTCGTCGGGGCGCCATATTTTAGTGGTTGTCCCCGGGTCTCCGCCTCAGTTGACTGGATGAATAGGATCCTAGATCACGGGCTTTGCTGCGGAGACCGCCATTCTTTGTGGAATTGAGGGAGGCATCCATGCGATCGATACTCGGGCTTTCTTTGTTAGTTTTGGCTACTGCTGGCTACAGTCAGGAACCATCACCGAAGGCTGCGCCCCAGCGTGCGCCGGTCGCCGGCAGGCTGACTGCCTCGAACCTGGAGGCGGATGCGAATCCGACGCCGCTTGGCATCGACAATGCCAAACCGACACTTTCGTGGCAGCTGAGCGGGCCTGGCCGCGGCATCATGCAGACGCGTTATCGCATTCTGGTGGCCAGCACATCCGCGCTCGCAGCGGCCCGCAAGGGCGATCTATGGGACACCGGCCCGGTAGTCTCGGACAGCACATCGGTCACCTATGCGGGAAAGGCTCTGGCCTCCCGTGCGCGCTATTACTGGACCGTCCAAGTCACGACCAAGGATGCATCGGCCTGGGCGCCTATAGCGTGGTTCGAGACCGCCTACCTGACGGCTGGCGAGTGGCAGGGCGCATGGATTTCCGGCCCCTCTCGGTACACGGAGAGGATTACAGCCGCTCAGGGCGCCGCCGATGACGCCTGCTGCGTGGCGTTCAACACGACGCTTCACGAAGCGGCGCAGGCGGGGGCCACGAACATTAAGGTGGTGAGCATATCGGCTATCGCAACGGGCGTGAGGTTCAATATCGGCGGACAGAGCGCGACCGTTATGGAAGTGGGGACCGCCGCCTCCACAACGACGCTGGCGGCGCCTGCGGCGTCCGGGGCCACCAACGTCAAGGTGGCAGGCGTAACCGGGTTCGAGGCCGGGCAGCCCATTGCGATCGGTTCCCATCGCGCGACCATGAGCCAGGTGGGCCGGGCTGCGGTCAGCGCCACCCTGTCGGCGGCGGCTGCTGCCGGCGCGACAGAAATCCGGATCACTATGACCGCCGGCGGGCGCGGCGGGCCCGGCGGTCGGGGAGGTAGCGGTGGCGCGGGCATTCAGGCCGGTGACACCGTGATCATCGATGGCGAGTCTCGCACGGTTGTCAGCGTCGTCGCGCCGCAGGGCGGCCGCGGCTTCGGACCGGGTGACCCGGGCGGCGGCCCTGGTGGTGGAGCGCCGCCGGCGCAAGGTGGAGCACAAGCGGCCGCGGGCGCGCAAGGCGGCGGCAGAGCTCAGGCGGCTGCGGGAGCTGCTCCGACCGGTGGCGCGGCGCAAGCCGGCGGCCGGCAGGGCGGCGGTGGCAGAGGCGGCGGTCCCGCGCAGCCCACTACGGTCACGATCACGCCGGCCTTGACCTCCGCACACGCACCAGGTGCCGCGGTTCAGGGTCTTGGGACCGGCATCACTTTCGCCCCGGCTCTGGCCTCGGCGACGCCGCAGGGCGCTGCGGTATCCAATCCGGGTACGGGCGTGAATTTCACTCCGGCGTTGCGGGCTGCCGCGGCGGCCGGCGCCGCAATCGCTCGCGTCGATCAGCCTGTGGATTACTGCCGCCCACCGGGTAGTTTCTCGAATTCCGGCACCTGCAGGGCAATCCTGCCGAACTACATGTTGCGCAAGGCCTTCGCCGTCGACCCGGTTTCGGCGCACGGCAAGGTCGTCAGCGCGCGCATCTACTCGACCGGCCTCGGCTGGAACGACATGACCCTGAACGGCTCCAAGACCGAGCCCGACACCTGGATGAACCCCGGCTTCACGGCCTATGATCAGACGGTCCTCTACACCACGGACGATGTGACCGCCCTGATCCAGCAGGACGCTTCGAAACCCAAAACGAATATTATTGCCAGCCAGCTCGCAGCCGGCAGGTACAACTCCACCAACAGCACGGGCGGCCACGCCTTCGAATTTGCCCAGTGGCGGGCCCAGGAGGTGCTGCGTGCCGACCTGTATGTGAAGTACGCCGACGGCACCGAGCAGCTCGTCAAGACAGATCCCAGCTGGAAGGTAGGCATCGATGGTCCGGTTCGCGTCTCGGACTATTTTGACGGCGAGACTTTCGACGCGCGCAGGCAGATACACGGTTGGAACACCGCAAGCTACGACGCGTCCGGCTGGGCGAATGCGAGTGTGATCGCCGGCCCCAAGGGCAGGATCTACGCTCAGCCCCAGGAGCCCAGCCAGCTCGTCAAGACCATTCCCAACAAGGTGAACGGGGTCGATACCTTCCCCATGTGGCAGGTGTCTGACGGCGTTTATGGCGTCGACACCCTCAAGCAGCGCGCAGGGCAGCCGGTCGTCAGCATCTGGGGCGCCGCATCCGGCCAGGTCATCCGAGTCGTGGCCGTCGAACGCCGCAATGACGACGGCCTCCCCACGACTATCAACAACCGTCAGGACGGCGCTTTCGCCCTGCCCGGCGGCATGAGCCAGCAGTACTACATTTCCAACGGCACCGGCACCGCCGAGCGTCCGGAGGTGTTTGCGCCCGTCTACAATGTCCAGGGCTTCCAGTGGGTCCTGGTAGACGCCGGTAGTGCGCCGCAAGCCGGCGGCGGGCAGGGAGGTGGCGGATTCGGCGGCCCGGGCGGCGGCGGTGGCAGTGCGCCCCTGCCCGCCGGCGTTAAGGTGCACGTGGATGCGGTGCGGGAAATGCGCACCAACATGGCGCAGACGGGCACCTTCACCTCGTCGAACGCACTGCTTGACAAAATCCACGAAGCGGTCCGCGGCGGCGTCGCCGTCAACCATGTGGCCGGCCAGATCACGGACACCCCGACCTACGAGAGGGACGGCTGGACCGGCGACTCGCAGCTGATGGCGCCGAGCGCGTCCTACCTCTTCGACACCCAACGCCACTACATAAAATCGGCCCAAGACGCCGTAGACAGCCAGGCGATCGGCAACACCTACATCGTCAACGCCGAGGTCGCCAAGCCGCGCGCGCTGGGAGCGGTTGGCCTGCTCATCCCGAGTGCGTACGGCTACGGCTATTGCTCTCCGATGGCCGTCAACCCGTACGGCTGCGGCAACGGCACCCCGTCGAACAGCTTCGGCAAGGGCACCAACGCCGGCGCCACCCCGATCTGGGATGCGTTCCTGCATGTGCTGCCCTTCGAGGCCTACCGCTTCTACAATGACATCAGGCCCGCAGCAACCGCCTACGACGCGATGTCCCAGTACCTCAAGTCCTACATTCCTTACTGGATGAAGGCTTACACCGAGAATATCGACAAGACCAAGCGTTACCTGGTGGCTTCGGGCCTGGGAGACTGGGCGGCCCCACGCGGCAATCCCGGCAGCGCCGTAGCGCCGCCCGGCGGCATCAGTGACAACGACCAGGCCGCGCTCGACAATACCAACTTCAGTGTCGAAACCATCGGCGTGCCGAGCGGAAGCGCCTACATGGCCTACATGTTCAAGGTAACCGCAGAACTCGCGGCAGCCCTTGGCAAGACTGAGGACGCGGCGTACTTCAAAACGATTTTCGAGAACGTCAAGAAGGACTACAACGCCAAGTGGTGGGACGCCTCGGTGGGTTACTACCGCGAGAGCCCGTCCCAGCCCTTCCTTCAGTCGATGCAGGCCATCCCCCTGGGCATGGGTCTCGTGGACGAGGCCAACCGCATCCCGCTCGAGACCAAACTCGTCCAGGACGTGCTGGTGACCCGTAAGGGCCATGAGGAAGTCGGCATCGCCGGCTCGCGCTGGATTTTTCCTGTTCTTACGCAGGCAGCCCGTGACGGCGTGCCCGATGCCGCCAGGGCCGCCTATGCGATCGCGCTGCAGACGACCTATCCAAGCTATGGATACTGGGTCCAGACCCTCGGCTGGACCGGCATCGGAGAGTACTGGGAGGCCGGCAGCCGGACGCGCACCCACGAGATGTACGGGTCCATCGTCCAGTGGATGTACGAAGAACTGGCCGGCATTCAGGCCGCCAGCTCGGGCTTCAAGACCATCAATATCCGCCCGTTGATCCTCAACGGTGCTGGCATCAGCAGCGTGGCGGCGACCTACTCGTCCGTGCGCGGCCGCATCAGCTCCGCCTGGACCGTCAACGACTCAGGTATCACCCTCGACTTGACCATCCCGGCCAACACTACGGCCACGATCTATGTGCCGGGCACGGAAGCTTCCAAGGTTACCGAGTCCGGCGTGCTGGCTTCGCGCGCGCCGGGAGTAGCTTTTGCAGGAACCACGCGCGACGCGGTCAAGTACACTGTAGGTTCGGGCACCTACCACTTCAGCACGCAGGGTCCGGCTCCTGCCGCCAAGAACACCGTGCCTGTGCGATGATGGCTCGAGCGGAGTACGTCTGAGACACGGTCCGACGGCCGGCAGGATAATGGTGCGTCGGAAGCCGCACAGTTTTTCGTATGGATCGTCCCGGACGAGCGCGTGCTCGTCTGCGATGACCGCTGTCAGTTGCCATGATTCCGGCTTTTCCGAAGCCGCTTCCTGAATCCCGAAGAAATTCCGGAATCTCAGGACACCGGATACACCCTCCAGCAGCTTCACCGCATCTGTTGAAAATCGCCCCGAGAGATGCTGCCAATACTGGGTTTTTCTGAGTTCTGCTATCCGCCCCCGGGCATGCTTCATGCTAAACCCAGCAAACCCATGGGTAGTTTTTCATGCCGATATAGGTAGTTTTATGCATTGCCTTGGCAAAACCGCGGCCTTAGCCTTGCGTGGACAGATATTACCAGAGGAGGGAGAGTATGAAGAAACCAACGTTGGCTGTTTGGGCTGTCGTGCTCGCGTTTGCGATTTGGGGGAACCTCGCTTACGCCGACAGCATAGTGGCTGATATTCAGTTCCCGTTCAAAGCGGACGGCAAGGACTTCGCTGCCGGCCAGTACCATTTTGACACGAACCTTCAGTCAAGCCAGATTACCCTCCGAAGCGAAAGCACCGGCAAAGGCGTGCTTTTGGCTATTGTGTCGCGTCTATCCGACAGGGGCCAGGAGGCACTCGTTGTCTTCGACAAGGTGGGGGATCAGTATTATCTCTCCGAGATTTACATGCCCGGGCTCGATGGATTTGAAATAAAAGGCACAAGCGGGCAACACACCCACTTGAAGGTTAAGGCAGGCAAGTGAGCGGCCGCCTTGCCCGGTAGAAATCGACCTCGCACGCCCACGAACCAAAGGGCCGCCCCTTGGGGCAGCCCTTTGCATCTTTGAGCCTGAACGGGCAACTAGCCAATCTGAAGATTGTCAGTGACGCTGAAAACGCCGGGAACCGATCTGGCCGCGATGTTAGCCAGCGTTTTGTCCATCTGGCTGCCGACAAAGCCGTCGAGCGTAACGTGCCCGTTCTTGACGATGATCCTGATCGGTTTGACCGCCTGATCGGCATATTTTTCAAAGCCGGGTCTTGAAAAAATGGCCCGGTACGCCCGCAAGCGGATGGCGTCATCATAAGGTGAAACAGGCAGTACCTCGATGTTATTCACTACCTTCGATATGCCTTCAATCCGCTTTGCAGCCGCTTCAGCTTCCGACTTCAAAACCGGCCGAACTACCTGGCCCGAGAGGACCACCGTATCGGACTCCTCGATGGAGAAAGCAAGATTGTCGAACACCCCAAGGTAAGGCAGCATCACGAGTTCGTGCCTGACCTGCTCGATCAGGGTCTTTGGGTGCCGTCCTGTTTGTGAAGTGTCGCCGCGGTTGCGGGTTGCGGCCACGCCGATTCCGGCGAAACCAAGTAGAAAGATGGTCAGGGCAATCCCGAGTTGCCCCTTCCCATTGTGCCTCAACATATCCACCTCCACGCACCCGATCTACTCAAATCGGGATGCCTCAAGTTCCGAATGATGGGATGAACGAAACGGGAAAATGTTTCATTCATGTATGCAGACGGCCCGCGGCCCGGCATTTCCGCCGGCACCCATATTTTTTCGTCACGCTCGCGAAACCCCTGCCGTTTTCCGGCATCTAGTTAGGATGCGTACTAAGTAATGTGATAGGGAGAGCAATCATGAGCAAAGCGGCAATCGAAAGAAGCAAGAAGAGCCAAAACGGTAATCCCGCCCGGGACGCATTCCGCTCCCTGATCCGGGTTTCCGGCCTGCTCGATACCATCATGCAGTCCTATTTCAGCCGGTTCGGCATCAGCCGGTCACAATGGGGCGTATTGCGCAACCTGTATCGGGCGGAAGGCGAAGGGTTGTCAGGATTGCGGCCGGCGGATCTGGGCAACCGGCTGCTCGTGCGCCCGCCCAGCGTCACCGGACTGTTGGACCGGTTGGAGCGCCTCGGCTACGTCCGCCGCAACGAACACGCGGTGGACCTCCGCGGCAAAGAGGTGCGCCTCACCGCATCAGGCCGCAGCGTCGTCGAACGCATTTTGCCGGGCCATCCGGCACAGATCGCGTCGGTAATGCAGGGCTTGGAGGTCAAAGAGCAAAAGCAGCTGCACGCGCTTTTGCAGCGGCTGGCGACTCACTTGGAGACGAGGATTGAGGGCCAAGGGGAGGTGGAAGAGGGGATGCTGCCTGCAGGATCCCCTGTCACGCAATAGGCCGGGCCTGTGACTGCGTTGCTGTCGAGCGGCCTGCCAACTGCGCGGAGCGCAAGGAAGCCGGGGCGCGGAGTCGGATTTCCGATCGTATCCCCGAGCGCGCCGGGGAGTGAGGAGTGGGTATGAGGGCATTACTCAAAATCGGCATATCGTTGCTCGTCATGGCCGGTCTGGTATGGGGCGGTATGGCGTACTACCGGCAGCGGCGGCCGCAATCTACGGGATCTTTCAAGCACGCTGTCGTCCGGCGCGGAGACCTGGTGCAGACGATCAGCTCCACCGGTACCATCGAACCGGAGGAGGTGATCGACGTGGGAGCTCAAGTAGCCGGCCAGATCATCGCCTTCGGCAGAGACCGGCACGGCAAGCCCATAGACTATGGCTCTGCCGTGGAAACCGGCACGGTTCTGGCGCAGATCGACAGTTCGCTTTACGCCTCCGACGTGACCCAGTCCAACGCCACGCTGGTACAGGCGCAAGCCAATGCGCAGCGAGCCGAGGCTGACCTCGGACAGCTGAATGCCAAGCTGGTGCAAGCGGAGAACGACTGGAAGCGCGCGCAGGAACTCGGCCCATCCGATGCCCTGGCCAGAACGAGCTACGATGCCTACAAGGCCGCCTATGAAGTTGCCAGGGCCAACCTTGCTGTCGGCGAGGCCACGCTGGCGCAGGCTAAAGGCGCCGTACTGCAGGCGGACGCGGCCCTCAAGCGGGCGCAGCGTAACCTGGGATACTGCACGATTGTCTCCCCTGTTGAAGGCGTAATCATCGATCGCCGCGTTAACATCGGGCAAACGGTGGTTTCCAGTCTGAACGCGCCCAGCCTGTTCCTGATTGCGAAGGACCTGAAGCGCATGCAGGTATGGGTTTCCGTCAACGAAGCCGATATCGGGAGAATTCACGCGGGGCAGCCCGTGACCTTCACCGTGGACGCCCTGCCCGACCGTACATTTCGTGGCAAGGTAGGCAAGATCCGCCTGAACGCGACCATGACCCAGAATGTTGTCACCTACACAGTGGTGGTGACGGCTGACAACTCCAATGGGATCCTGCTCCCCTATTTGACGGCGAACGTGCAGTTCGAGGTGGCGCGGAGAGCCGGCGTGCTTGAGGTGCCGAATGCCGCGCTGCGCTGGAATCCAGCGCCCGAACAGATGGCAGCCGACCAGCGCAACCGGCTGCCAAATGCCGGCGGCCGTCAGGGACAGGCCGCAATGCTCTGGGAAGAGGCTGCCGACGGCTTGCGCTTCATACGGGTACACGCCGGCATGACCGACGGCGTCATGACCGAGGTCGAGGGCGATGATCTCAAAGAAGGAATGGCCGTTATTACGGGTGCAGATCATGAAGCTGCGGCTGCGCCCGACTCGGAAACCAACACCAATCCGTTTACGCCTCAGTTTCCCAGGGGAAGGCAAGGGAATCGAGGCTCGCGTTAGCAGCGGAGCGTTGTTATGGCAAAGGACAATGCGATCCCAGGGTACGACATGACCACGGAGCTGGTCAGGCTGCGCGACATCCACAAAACTTATCAGCTGGGAGAAATCATGGTGCCCGTGCTCAAGGGAGTGTCGCTCACCGTTGCACGGGGAGAGATGGTCTCCCTCATGGGCGTGTCGGGCTCCGGGAAAAGCACGCTGATGAACATCCTGGGCTGCCTGGACCATCCGACCTCCGGGGAGTACTGGCTCGATGGCCAGGAGGTCTCGCGCCTCTCCGCCGACGCGCGCGCCCTGCTGCGCAACCGCAAGATCGGTTTTGTTTTTCAGAGCTTCAACCTGTTGCCGCGCACGACCGCGCTTGAAAACGTGATGATGCCGCTGTCTTACAATACCGTGCAGATCCCCGATCGCGAGGCGCGGCGCCGGGCCACGGAGCTGCTTGAGCGTGTAGGGCTGGGGGATCGTATGCATCACGAACCTTCGCAGCTGTCGGGGGGCCAGCAGCAACGCGTGGCGATTGCACGCGCCCTGATCAACCACCCGGCCTTGCTCTTCGCGGATGAACCGACCGGCAACCTTGATTCGTACACCAGCCAGGAGGTCCTTGAGATGTTCCGGCAGCTCAATCGGGGGGAAGGGCTTACGATCGTGCTGGTCACTCACGATGCCGGAGTCGCCGGTCATGCCCGCCGCGTGATTCACATCAAGGACGGCGTAATCGAGGACGACGTTTCCAGGGCGGAATACCCTGTCGCCGGCGACGGCGGGACCGCGCCGTGGACACCGGGACTGGACGCCACGCACGGGTCGGGAGGCGTCTTATGAAAAAAGCCTACCGCACGCTGCGCACCGCGACGCACGCCCTGCGCCGCAACATCATGCGTTCCGTACTCACGACCCTGGGAATCATCATAGGCGTGGCGGCGGTCATCGCCATGATGGAAATCGGCAAAGGTTCCGCCAGCTCCATCCAGCGATCCATCGCCAGCATGGGAGCGAACAACCTGCTGATCATGCCGGGAACGGCTGCCAGCGGCGGGGTGAGTTTCGGCGCCGGCAGCGTCATGACGCTCACGCCGCAAGACGCGGATGCGATCCTTCAGGACTGCCCGGCGGTGCGCGCTGTCGCACCGGTGGTACGCGCCCGGACGCAAGTCGTCTACGGCGACCGCAATTGGGTGCCGCTCTATATCTACGGGTCGACGCCTGCCTTCCTGCCTGTGCGTGACTGGACGGACATGGCGGAAGGCCAGGCTTTCAGCGACGCCGACGTGCGCAACGGCAATCGCGTCTGCCTCCTGGGCCAAACGCCGGCGCGCGAGCTGTTCCAGGGGGCGTCTCCGGTCGGAAAAGAGCTCCGCGTGCACAATGTCTCCTTCCGGGTCGTAGGTGTGCTCTCCAGAAAAGGCGCCAACATGATGGGCATGGATCAGGATGACATCCTGTTGGCGCCTTGGACGGCCATTAAAAACCGGGTTACGGGATCGTCGGTAAGCAGTGTCAACCAGAGCAGCGAGACCGCCGCCAGTTCGCAGCAGGTCAACTCCCTCGACCAGACATATCCGAACCAGCAGCTGGCTCTCTACCCTGCGCCCTCGGCGACCCAGGCCGCCGATACGCCGCTGCCCGTGCGCTTCAGCAACGTGGATCAGGTCATTGCTGCGGCCCGTACCGCCGCGGATATCCCGGAGGCAATTCGGGAGGTCACGGCTGTTCTGGAAGAACGCCACAAGATTCGCGGCGATCAGCCGGATGACTTCACCGTCCGCGACATGACGGAAATGAGCAGTGTGCTCTCATCCACGACGCTGCTCATGACCAATCTGCTGCTTTGCGTCGCACTCATCTCGCTGGTGGTGGGCGGCGTGGGAATCATGAACATCATGCTCGTTTCTGTGACCGAACGCACGCGGGAGATCGGCCTGCGCATGGCCGTCGGCGCGCGCGCCCGCGACATCCTGCGCCAATTCCTGGCCGAGGCGGTGCTGCTGTGCCTCGCAGGCGGGGCCCTGGGAATACTGCTGGGCAAGGGAAGTTCCTACCTGGTGACAGTGATCCTGAAGTGGCCTACCGAATTGTCGATAGCCGCGATTGTCTCCGCCGTGGCCGTCTCCGCCGTGGTGGGGATTCTCTTCGGCTATTACCCGGCATGGAAGGCGTCGCGATTGGATCCGATCGACGCGCTGCGGTACGAGTGAAGCAATGATGCGGCGGTTCCAGGTCCGCCGTGATGCAAGGGGACGAAATGAGCAATGGGAAGAACGCTCGGCTGGGAGTTTTCGGGATCTCCGGGGTGCTGGCTCTGCTGGCCGCCGCCTGCATGGTGGGGCCGAAATACCAGGCGCCCCAGGTGAAGGTGCCGGATGCATGGGCAGGGCTTTCCGGCGGCCCGCAGGGACAGATAAGCTCCGCCGCTCCAGAACCGGAGGACATCGCCGAGTGGTGGAAAAACCTCCACGACCCGGAACTGGATGCCCTCATCGCCCGGGCCGCGCAGTCCAGCCTGAGTGTACGCCAAGCGCAGGAGCGCATTCTTCAGGCCCGCGCCGCGCGCGGCGTGGTAGGGGCCGGTTTATGGCCGCAGGCTACGGCTTCCGGCGGCGCCGGCACGACGCGCACTTCGGCGATCGGCGGCGGTTCTGAAGTGAATTCGGGCACGCGCAACCTTTTTCAGGCCGGATTGGACGCTGCTTGGGAACTGGATCTTTTCGGCGGTGTCCGCCGCGGTGTCGAGGCCGCCAACGCGGATCTACAGGCCGCGGTCGAAGACAGCCGCGACGTGCTGGTCACATTGACGGCCGAGGTGGCGCTGGATTACATCGGATTGCGCGGCCTGCAACAGCAGATCGCCATTGCCAACGATAACCTGGCGGCGCAGCGCCACAGTGCCGAGCTGGCGAAGAAGCGCTATGATGTAGGGTTCGCCAGCCGGCTCGACGTCGCCAACGCCGACGCCCAGGCAGCTACTACGCTCTCCCAGATCCCGCAGCTGGAAGCGGCGGCGCAGCAGGCCATTTACAGTCTGAGCGTGCTGCTGGGCCGGGAACCCGCGACCCTGCTGCCGGAGCTGTCGTCGGCAGCAGCCATTCCGCCGGCACCGCCGGCCGTGCCGGTAGGGCTGCCCTCCGATTTGCTTCGGCGCCGTCCCGACATCAGGCGCGCCGAGGCCCAACTTCACGGCGCCACAGCGCGGATCGGCGTGGCGACTGCCGACCTGTTTCCCAAATTCAGCCTGACCGGGGCTCTGGGCCTGCAAAGCACGGCCCTCAGCACACTGGCCGGCGGCGGCATCGCCAACGTCTCGGGCGCAGGTGCGGTGACGTGGCCGATCTTCAGCGCCGGCAGAATCCGTGCCAACATCCGGATTCAGGACGCCGTGCAGCGGGAGACGCTTCTCGCCTATCAGCAAACCGTGCTTACGGCACTTCAGGATGTCGAATCGGCACTCGTCGCCTTCGGCAAGGAGCAGCAGCATCACGCCGCGCTGGCGGATGCCGTCACTGCCAACCGGACAGCCGTCGACCTGTCGACGAAGCTCTACGTAGCAGGCGAAACCGATTTCCTGAATGTGCTCACGGCTCAGCGCAGCCTGTATGCAACCGAAGACGCCCTCGCGCAAAGCGACCGGGCGATCGACACAGACCTGATAGCACTGTACAAAGCCCTGGGTGGGGGCTGGCAACAGTAGATTGCCCTAGAGGATGGCAATGAGGTCGCGGTAATCAGCCCCCCGCAGCTGAACCCCCTGGGGCCGGGGCAGCAGATTGCCAAGTTCCTGGACGAGGTTTTGCCAAGACGCCAGGCTAAGCCATCGCGGATGCAACCGTCACTCTTCCAATATGAATGTGACTTTCATCTGTACGCGGTATTCGGCCACCTTGCCCTTATCGTCCACCAGCACTTCCTGATTTTCGATCCAGGCTGATTTGATATTGGAAAGCGTCTTGGCGGCGCGGGTGATGCCCTCTTTAATGGCCTCATCGAAGCTCTTTTTGGACGAGGATTTTATCTCGGTGACGCGAGCAATGGACATGGCGAACTCCTTTTGAATCGTTGGAAACAGGCGCAACCGTAATCATTGTATATCAGAATCCGCAATCGGGGCGGGAATTGAGCGGCGCCGTTTTTCCCAGCGCCGCATTGCAGAATTCGAGTTTCAAACGATATTTTGAATGATACGATACATTGAGGATGAAACTTTCTTTTGCGACCGGCGTCAGGTATCAATGACGGGAAGATCTTTGAGGAGATGACGATGCGGAAAACCGGTGTAGTACGCATGGCCGTGCTTTTGGTTGTGTCGATATTGGCGCTGCTGCTCGTCGCTTGCGAGAAAAAGACAATCAGCGAAATCAGGGCCGATCCCCATCGGTATGCGAATCGCGATGTGGGTATCGAAGGCAACGTTGTCCGGAGTTACTCGGTGCTGGGCAGGGGAGCCTACGAAGTTGATGACGGTACCGGCAAGCTATGGGTGGTGTCGGACAAGGGCGTGCCGCGGACCGGCGCGCGCGTGGCCGTGAAGGGGAAGATCAGGGATGCCTTTGATCTCGGATCAATCGTAAAGCTGCCGGAGGCGGTAAGCTCCGGAATGGTCATGATTGAATCCGAGCACAAGGCCCGTGAATCAGGCCGCTGAAACAATCCTCTGATAGTAGTCTTCGTATTGCCGGATAATCCTGTCCGAACAGAATCGGGCTTTGGCTGATTCACGTCCCATGCGGCCCATTTCCAGGCGGCGCTGATCATCGGCGAGAATTTCCAGAGACCGCCGTGACATAGTTTCTACGTCGTACGGATCTATCAGGAAGCCGTCCTTGCCGTCCGTGACCACCTCGGCGAGGCCGCCAACCCGGTACGCAATCACAGGTACCTGGCAGGCCATGGCTTCCAGGGCCGCCAGTCCAAAAGACTCGTTCCTGCTCGGCAGCAGGAGCAGGTCCGAAGCGCCGATCAGCTCCTCGATGTTGTCGCGCTTTCCCAGGAACCACACCTTGGATTCGATGCCGTGCTGATGGACCAGATGTTCCGCGCTGCTCCGGTCGGGACCATCCCCCACCATGAGCAGGACCGCAGGCAGCTGCTTCTGCACACTCAGGAAAACCTCGACCACATCGCCGGTCCGCTTTACGGGTCTGAAGTTGGAAAGGTGGATGAGTATCTTCTCCCCGTGCGCGGCGAAGCGCGCCCTCAGTTCGGGCCGTGATTCCGGTCTGTAGAGCTCGCAATTCACGAAGTTGTGAATCACCTCGATGTGGTTCTGAACCCCGAAGTTTTCGATGGTGGCCTGCTTGAGGTAGCCCGAGACTGCCGTCACTCCGTCGGAACGCTCGATGGAGAATCTGGTGATCGGCAGGTAGGAGCGGTCCGCTCCGACCAGGGTGATGTCGGTGCCGTGCAGGGTGGTCACCACCGGCAGCCGTTGAGGATGCAGCATCGACTTGGCCAGGAAGGCGCTCACGGAATGCGGAATGGCGTAATGGCAATGGAGGAGATCCAGCCCCTGCAGTTCGGCAACTTCCGCCATTTTGCTGGCTAAGGCGAGAGTGTAGGGGGGATGGTCGAATAAAGGATAGTTGGTAACCTCCACTTCGTGGAAGAAGATATTGGGTGTTGCCCGGTTCAGGCGCAGCGGGAGGGCATAGCTGATGAAGTGAATCTCGTGCCCCTTTTCCGCCAGCTCTTTGCCCAGCTCGGTGGCCACGATGCCGCTGCCGCCATAGGTCGGGTAGCAGGTGATGCCAATCTTCATGACGATTCCGCCTCCCTGCAGTCTCAGGCGCTTGCCGGAGAATCGTTACAGCCCGCGGTATCGCGAGTCCGAAGGGCGCACGGTCCCCCCAAGACCGCCCGTTGCGCGTGCGTGAAAAGGCTCCCGGCCCGCTCCGAAAACAGCCTGTGACCGCGCGCGTCCCGCGCGCAAGGCTTGTGGCAACGGATGCAGATGCATGCGGTCCCAGGGCGCCGCCTTCGCAATCCAGCTTCATGCGTCCACCGGGAGCGCAACGGCGCATGGCGAGCTTCACGGACAACCTGGCGAATGCCCGGGTTCACGAAATCACGCGAGCTTTTTCAGAACTCGGGCAGGCAGCGTAATCAATGCCCAGACCAGCTCCAGCACTCCGGAAACCGCTATGCCGACGATCCGGAAAGGGAGCAGCAACAGCCAGATCAGGGGATACAACACCAGAGCGGCCAGAGCCAGGGGCCAGCACAAAACGAACAGTATGCACCAGAGCAGAAACTTGATCATTGGATGCAGTCCTCACTGCCCGGGAATCGAGCTAGGGTGTTTCCTCCTTCGTTCGGGGATCGTCATCTGCTTGCTCTGCAGCCTCCGCAGCTTCGTCGCCGGCGAAATACTCTTGGTAGAGCGCCCGAGCCCGTTCCTCATCCTGCCTGTCGACCAGCAAAGTGATGTCAAGGCCCGCCGGGGCGATACCCGCGCCCATATCGTTCCTCAGCACTCCGGTGATGCCGTTATCCTCAAGCAGTTCGCGGATCATCTCCGCCTCCGGCTCATCCGGGAAGGTTGCCAGCTCCACCAATTCGATGGCGGTGTTGGTGCCTGCTTCCGGTTCCGCATCAGGCAGGGACTCGACCAGTGCGGCGTCACAGTCGCTGCAGCGGGTGAATCCTAGGCGGTACTCAGTCCGGCAATTCGGGCAGTACGGCATTTGCCACCTCCGTTCCGGTACTGCTTCAATTATTACCACCAATCGCGCGGGAGCCCTAGCGGCAATTCGGGCACGCCGGAGTTAAGCCGGAAGTTGTGCGCATAGCCTCGTGCCTTCGGGGGCGCATCGGCAGGGATGTCATGCTTCCGCGGATCAAGGCGTGGTGCTGCCTGATTCCGTGATGGCCTTGATATCTTCGAGAATCACCTGCGCGATGGCATCGCGGCCGGAACGGGCGGAGGCAATCATATCGCCGTGCTCGCGCGTGCGGAATACGGCGCCCTTCGCGGTTCCGCAGATGGAGTAGAAAGGCGAATCGTGGCCAACGATTCTGGGCGCGACGCTCAGGCGCACAGCATCCTCCCACTGCCGGGCGCGGCCGATGAGCCTCACGACACAGCCGGATTCGCGCGCGTCGCGGATGAGATCCTGAGTCTCGGGGCCGATTCCGATGCGCACGACGTCGTCCAGTGTCGCTCCCGCCGCCATCCACTCATTGGCGAGTATCAGCATTTTGCAGGCGGTATCCCATCCCTGGATGTCGAGTTCGGGATTGGGCTCCGCAATGCCGTGTTCCCTCGCCTTGGCCAGTGCCTGTTTGAAAGTGAGCCGTGATTCCAGCATCTCGGTCAGGATATAGTTGGTGGTGCCGTTGAGGATGCCGCGGATCTCCTGAATGTGGCAGCCGGCGAGTCCGGCCGGCGGGCGCACTCCGGTAGTGCCGCTGTAGGCCAGCTTCACGTCATGGCTGCGTGCCGCCTGGCTCAGCTCGCGGAATCCATGAACGAGCGGTCCTTTGTCCACGGTCACCACATGGAGGTTCGCCTCCAGAGCGCTGAGGATCAGGTCCAGGGCCGGCTGTCCGTCCTGGGGATTGGTGGGCAGACATTCCACGAGCAAGGTTATTCCTGCATCCGGAAGGGCGGCTATATAGGCGGGCACCGGCAGCAGAGTGCCCCGCGCCGCGCAATCGGCCGCCATATGCCCCTGCTCCTGTCTTTCAAGCACCCACGCGGCGGCCGCGGCGTCGCGGAGAAGCAGGCCGCCGGTGATATCGGCGATCCCGAAGATGCCCAGCTGTCCGGCTGCAGGGTCATCCGTTTTTCCGAGATGGCGCGCGAAGGCGCGTCCGACATTGCCGAATCCCAAAAGCGCTATTTTGATCATGACGCCGTGTCTCCGGTCCAGGGCCGGGGCGCGGCAAATGCATCGCCAAGTGCAGGCCGGTGCCCGCAGCCATTGAGAACCGGCAGCAAGTATCAGGCCAATAATGCCGGATTGGCAAGCATTACCGCAGTCGGGAGCATTCGGCGGTTGTGTGTGGGGCGCCGTCAGTGCCTGCGATCCGCATGATGGACGGAGCCGGCGATAGCTATGGAGCGCGATGCCGAATCCGCAGGTCGCGGGCAGGGGTGAAACGGGGCGGCACGAATGCCGCCCCGAATGCACTGGCCAGGGGCCCGTCCTCAGGTCAGCGGACGGCGTAGATGTGTTTGTTGCCCAGGATCTGTTCGGCTTCCTGCTGGTCGACGTCCATGATGTAGGGGATGCCGCTGATCTCCTCCGCCTCATGGGTCAGGGAAGCAAGATCGTTTCTCGAAATAAACTCGGGGGCGAATTTCCGGCTTCCGGCCATGAGCTGGCGGAGCCCCTGGGCCAGACGCTCGTAGTAGGTGAACAGGCCGAGCGCGCCCGGAGGGATCTTCTCAAAGGCCTCGCTGCCCAATTCCTGGCGCAGCGCGCTCGCCGTGACGAAGATTTCGTCCTTGGTGTTTCCGAAGCGCTCGACGTACACCGGCAGCTGGCCGTCGTCGATGGCCCGGCCGATGGTTTTGCCTACCATGGCCGCGGCGATCGGGCCGCGCGCCATGCCCACGAGTTTAACGTACGGCGCGCCCAGGGCGAGGCCTTTGAAGATGTGGTCCTCGAAGGTGAATCCGCCGGCGACGGCCAGCGCCGGCAGGTACCTGCCGTCGTCCGCGAATCTCTTGGCGTATTGATACAGGAGGGAATGAAGCTCGACGGGAGGCACGCCCCATTCATTCATCATCTTCCAGGGGCTCATGCCGGTGCCGCCGCCCGCGCCGTCCACGGTGAGCAGGTCGATCTTGTATTTGGAAGAGAATGCCAGGGCGCGCGCCAGATCGGCCGGTCGGTACGCGCCGGTCTTGAGGAATATGTACCTGGCGCCGGCTTTGCGCAGGTCGGACACCCTCTGGGCGAACGACTCCTCGGTCACCATCCCCACGCGCGAGTGGCGCTCGAACTCCTTGAAGGCGCCATGTTCGAAGGCCTGGATCACGTGCGGATCGGTCGGATTCGGCAGGACGATATAGCCGCGCTCGTGGAGGAGTTGGGCCTTTTTCAAGGTGTTGATCTTGACTTCACCGCCGATATCCTTGGCCCCCTGGCCCCATTTCAACTCCACGCACTCGACGCCGAGCTTTTCGATAGCGTACTCGTGAGCTCCCAGCCTGGTGTCTTCGATGTTGGCCTGGATGATGATGGCGCCGTAGCCGTCGCGCTGGTGGTCCTTGTAGAGCTTCACCCGATGCTTCAGGTCGACCGTGTCGACCACGCGGCCGTTCTTGATTGCGGACTCAGGATCCATGCCGACCACATTTTCGCCGATGGTCAGCCCCGTGCCAGCCAGGGCGGATCCGATGGCAAGCCCTTCCCAGTTGTTCTTGGCGATATTCGTGGAGCCGATGCCGGGGATGATCCAGGGCAGCCGGAACTTGATCTTTTTGTCGTGCCCGAAGACGACTTCGAGTTTGACGGCAGGAAAGATGGCCTTATCGCTGTCCTCGGCCACGCCATGGGCGCCGACGGCTGTTCCCATGATGTTGAAGTGGGTGTAGTCGACGGGATAGCTCTTTTCCGCGGCCGTGGTGATAACCCCGAACGGCTGGGGGTAGATGACCTCGTGTCCGCGATAGGCGGACTTGCCGATCTCGCACATGCCGATGCAGCCATCCACGCAGGTCACGCACATGCCGGAAGCGGGAACGACGGAACCTTCAGTCCGGTTTTTGGTAAGTGTTGCGGCGGTGGCGTTGATTTTTGACAATGACATAAGCAGAGCTCCTTTACGATTCTCAGTCTTTTTTGATTTCACAGGCTACACAGGGGGCCATGTAGCACATCATGTCGTCGAACTGCTGTTTTTCAAGACAGGGCGGACTCAGATTGGCGCATCCGCCGCAAATGGCCTTGTCCGGCTCGGTAAAGGTGCAGCGCAACTGACAGGCCGGGCAGACATACATACAGCCGCCGCAGAGGCGGCACACTTCCGACTGCCTGTCAAAAGGCGTCCCCAGGCTCCGGTGATCGCCGCGGCCGCGGAAGCCGATCGCCTTGGCCATCATCTGCTCCTCGCACATGCGCACGCAGCGTCCGCAGAGGATGCAATCCTCATATTCCTGGCGGAAGCGCTGACGGCGCACCTCGTGCGCCGATGCCAGGTCCTGGATCTGCTTGGACTGCGGACATGAAGCCAGCAGCAGCTCGAGGATCACCTTGCGCGCATGCACGACACGCGCCGAAGAAGTGCGCACCTTCAGCCCTTCCTCAGCCGGATAGGTGCACGAGGCCACAAGCCTGCTGCGCGGCCCTTCGCCGATCTCGACAACGCAAAGCCGGCACGCCCCGTAAGGCGAAAGTCCTTCCATGTGGCAAAGGGTCGGGATCGGGAAACTCAGGAACTTCGCCGCCTCCAGAAGTGTCATGCCTTCTTCCACCGAAACCTTGAGACCGTTGATGGTCAATTGGATCATTGCGGTATGGCTCCTGTCTCCAGCCGAGAGGCGTCCTGCTGCTTCGGCTTGGTAAACTCGAGGTCGCATCGCAGGCACCTCTTGGATTCACGAATGGCATCCTCCGCCGACAAACACAGCTCGACTTCCGAGAAACTGCGCCGCCGCAGCTCGATGGGCAGCAGGGGCGGTTCGGCACGGCGAATTTCGGCCAAAGCGTCCTCCGAGAGGGTGCACGGCTCGATATAGTGCTGCGGTCTGCGGGCCGCGATCGGCTGCGCCAGTTCTTCCCCGCGCAGGTAGCGACCGATCATGAGCGCCGCCTTCTTGCCGGCGGCGATGGCATCGACGACGGTGTCGGGTCCGGTGACCACGTCCCCGCCGGCGAAGACTCCCGCCCTGCTGGTGGCCAGGGTCTGCGGATCGATCTGCAGTGTGCCCCAAGCCGTGGACTCGACGCCCATTGCGGCAATGTAGTCAATATCCGGCTCGTCGCCAATGGTGACAATCAGGGTGTCGACCGGCAGGCTGAAATCCGTTCCCGGTATCGGAACCGGTGTGCGCCGGCCGCTGGCATCCATTTTGGCCAGTTCGTTGCGGACGCAGTCGATGCCGGTGATCACGCCTTCCCTGGACTGAATCTTGACCGGAGTCACCAGCGTTTCCAGGTTGACGCCTTCCTGAATCGCCGACTGGATCTCCTCCTTCAGGGCCGGCATGTCGAGGCGCGTGCGGCGGTAGAGGATGGTCACGCCGGCAACCCCCTCCTGACGCAGGGCGACCCGGGCAGCATCAATTGCCGAGTTGCCGCCGCCGATGACCGCGACATGTCCCTTGGCGAGTTTCCTGCCTTCGAGGTTAAAGGCCTTCAGGAACTGGATGGCCGGATATACTCCCGTGAGATCCTCTCCTTCGATGTTAAGCCGACGGCTTTTGTGGGCCCCCAGCGCGAGAAACACCGCCTTGAAGCCCTGTCGGAAGAGGTCGTCGATGGTGAAATCGCGGCCCAGCGCGACCTCGCACCTCAGCGTGATGTTCTCGTCGATCAGCGAGGAGATTTCCTTGTCGAGCACGTCCCGGCGCAGGCGGTAGGCGGGGATGCCGCTTACCAGCATGCCGCCCGGCTTGTTGTCAGCCTCGAAGACCGACACCCGGTAGCCGTCGAGAGACAGGTAATGGGCGGCAGCGAGGCCTGCAGGCCCGGAGCCGACGACGGCCACGGGCGGCATATCCTCCCTGGCATTCCTGCGGACCGGCCTGTACGATGCGGGATCCACATTGTCGGTCACAAATCGCTTCAGCGCGCGGATGGCGACCGGCCGGGTGCCGGTCGTTCCCAGCCGGCAGCGCTCCTCGCACTGGTGATCGCAGACGCGGGCGCAGACGGAAGGGAAGGGATTCGTCTCGCGGATGACGCGGTACGCCTCCCCGTATTCCCCGCGCGAGAGATGGGCCACGTAACGCCACGCTTCCGTGCCCAGCGGGCAGGCCGCATGGCAGGGAGCCCCGACGAGCTCCTTGCACACAAAGGCATCGCAACGCTTGTCGACGATGTGGCGGTGGTACTCCTCGAGGAAATAGCGCAGCGTGCTCAACACCGGGTTCGCCGCGGTCTGGCCGAGGCCGCACATCGAAGTGTCCTTCACTACCTCAGCCAGTTCGCCCAGCAGATCGATGTGCTCCAGGGATGCGTCGCCCCTGGTGATGTCCTCCAGGAGTTCGTACATGCGCTGCGTGCCCTTGCGGCAGCTGAAACATTTTCCGCAAGACTCGTCCTTCAGGAAGCTCATGTAGTACTTGGCGAGATCCACCATGCAGGTGTTCTCATCCACGACGATCATGCCGCCGGAACCCATGATGGACCCGGCCTGGGTGAGGCTGTCGTAGTCGATGGGCAGGTCGAACATGCGCGTCGGAATGCATCCCCCGGACGGCCCGCCGGTCTGCACGGCCTTGATGCGCGACTGTTCCGGCGCCCCGCCGCCGATTTCGTTGACAATGTCGGCTATCGTTGTTCCCATTGCGACTTCGACGAGGCCGGTGTTCTGGACCTTGCCCACGAGGCTGAAAATCTTGGTGCCGTGGTTGTTCGGCGTGCCGGTCTCGGCAAACTTGGCGGACCCGGCGGCGATGATGATCGGGATGTTCGCCCAGGTTTCGACGTTGTTGATCGCGGTCGGCTTGCCGTGGATCCCCTTCTGCACCGGAAAGGGCGGGCGCTGACGGGGCTCGCCCATTTTCCCTTCGATGGAGCGCATCAAGGCGGTCTCCTCGCCGCAGACAAATGCGCCCGCGCCGCGCACCAGGCTGATGTCGAAAGAAAAACCGGTTCCGAGTATGTCCTTGCCGAGCAGGCCAAGCTCCCGCGCCTGGCGCAGGGCGATAATCAGGTGCTTGATCGCCAGCGGGTATTCATTGCGCGCATAGATCACGCCTTCCGTGGCCCCGGTGGCGTAAGCGCCCAGGATCATTCCCTCCAGGATGCTGTGCGGATTGCCCTCGAGCACGCTCCGGTCCATGTAGGCTCCGGGATCGCCTTCGTCGGCATTGCACACCAGGATCTTGCCCCTGCCGTTTTTCTGCTGTGCCAGAAGCTCCCATTTGCGCCCGGTCGGGAAACCCGCGCCGCCCCGGCCCCGGAGCCCCGAAGCCTTGATTTCTTCCACGACCTCATGGGGCTTGGCCCGTTCAAGGACTTTTGCCAGCGCGACATAGCCGTGATCCTGGATGTAACTGTACACGCGGATCGGATCGATCCTCTCGTTGCGCGACAGAATCGTGCGCTGCTGGCCTTTGAAGAACGGGATATCGTGGAGCGCCTCGATGCGCTTGCGGGTTTTCGGATCCTTCCAGAGCAGGCGCTCAACCACCTCCCCCGCGGCAGCGGCCTCGACAATGCGCATCATTTCTTCCAGCCCGATCTTCGGGTAAAAGGTCCCTTTGGGCTCCACCAGAACGGATGGCTCCGCCTGGCAATAGCCGTGGCAACCCGTGATCCGCAGGCGGATCTTGTCGGATAGACCTTTGTAAAGCATCTCGCGCTTGGTGATGCGGATCAGATCGTTGGCGCCGCTCGCCTGACCACAAGTGCCGGCGGAGATGACGATCGTCGGCTTCTCGGAGTCCATGCTGGCAATCAGCCGGCTTTGCAGGCGCTTGAGATCGTCTATCGAATTGAGTTTTTCCATGAACGCATTCCTTCCATATCTCCCTGAGCGATGGTCGTGGCTCCCCGATGGAGCGGGAATCAGAGATTCATGCCGTCAAGGTCCAGCCTGTGAGACCTGCAGCCCCGGCGTGAGCAGATCTGAAGCATGCCGCCGCCGCGCACGATCATTGCCAACATAGGCGCGCTGCAGTCTGCGCACGGCGCCCCTCCCGAGAACTCCGCATGGCAGTGCGGACAGAAAAGGTGCACCAGTGTGTCCATCGGAATCTCGTGTTCGCACTGGATGTTGTAGCTGCCGTACAACGACGACAGCAGCAGCGAGCCGTGCGTCTGCCCGAACGAGGCCGTCACCCTGATGGACGGGATGCCGTCCATCAGGTTTGTCGGGTCAGCGAGGCTGTGATTGCAGCGCGCACAGCTGACCTCGACCGGAAAAACCCTCTGGTCGGCCTTGACATCTACTTTGTCGAGCCCGCTGCGGGTTTTTTGCAGCAGCGTCTTGATCTTGCCGGTGCTGACGTTGGGGAAGTAATGGCCATCTGAGACTACTATCGGCCCGAGCGCGCAGGCTCCCAGGCAGTTCACCGTTTCGAGCGTGAACTCCTTGTCTTCGGTGGTCTCTCCCGGTCCGATGCCGAGCTGGCGCTGAAGCTCCTCCGACACCCGGGGAGCGCCCCGGACGTGGCAGGCGGTTCCCTGGCAGCAGGAAACGAGGTGCTTGCCGCGCGGCTTCAGGCTGAACCAGCTGTAGAAGGTGGCCACGCCATAGATGTCAACCAGGGAACGCCCGGTCCTGGCGGCGACGGTCCGGAGCGCCTCCTGCGGCAGATAACTGTACTTGGATTGAATGTCCTCGAGGATCGATATGAGCTCCCCGTGCTGCCCACCATGTTTTTCAATGATGGCGTTGATTTCCTGCGTATTCATGACCTCCACCTCTGTTTGACGGAAAGTCCCGGATGGATGCCGTCGGCTCCTAGCGGTAGTGTGCGCAGTGCCAGACACCGCTTTCCGGCCTGGGAAAAGTGCAGTCATCGCGAAGTTCGCAATCGCAGCACAGCCCCCTGGGCCTGTTCTCCAGCGCATGATGATTCTTCGTCGTCGATGATGTCGAATGAGGCGCACGTATCGGCCTGATGGCCTGGTAGTTTTCGCATTCCCAGACCGTGGCTTCGGATGCCCTCGGCAGGGCACAGGCACCCGCCAGCGAGCACCTTCTACATAGGCCCCTCAGATCCGCGCCACGAGACTTTTTCATCCCTGGTTCCCAGGCCGCAAGCGGCTCTTAGTTTTGATTGTCCCACCTGAACGATCCGAGGAGATCAGACCAACCCTGCCATCCCGGATAGTTCAAGGCAACAGGCGTGCCAGGAGAGGAGGCTCCGGCAACCAACCCGTTACGATATCCGGTCAATCCTCTTCAAAATAAGCCAGATATAAAGCCGGTCCTGATAAGGAGCGGCACCGCCTTCCCCTCTTCTTTCACTCTTTGGGCATGGCCTTAGGGTGGGGAAAAATAGGACGCTGGTGCAAAATTCCCCATCAGCGTCTTGTCCGTTGAGGCTCCTGAAGCTTGCTGCGGAGTGTTTTCCGATCGATGCCCAGGACCTCTGCGGCGCGGCTCTTGTTGCCGCCCACACTGGCAAGGACGCTTTGCACGTATTCGGCTTCCACCTCCGCCAGCGTGCGGTGCAAGCCGGGCTCTCTCAGTGCAGAAAAGCGCATCAGAGGAGGGAGGTCCGGCACGTCGATGATGTTGCTGTCGGTCATGACCACAAGCCTCTGGATGATGTTTTCCAGTTCGCGGACGTTGCCTGGCCACGGGTAGTGGCTCAGAACCTCCAGGGCCCGCTCGGATATCTGCGGCAGAGGCTTTCCGGAGTCTTTGGAAAATTTCCGGGTGAAGTGATGGGTCAGGAGAAGCACATCCTCGCCCCGTGCCCGCAGTGGAGGGAGCGCAATGGTGATGACGTTGATGCGGTAAAACAGGTCCTCCCGGAATGTTCCCTTATCCACCAGGGTGGCCAGATCTTTGTTGGTTGCGGCCAGGATGCGTACATCGATGGTCTTGGCCCGCGTGGAGCCGACCATGCGCACTTCACGGTCCTGGAGAACGCGCAGCAGCTTGACCTGCATGGACAGGGTCATTTCGCTGATTTCGTCCAGGAAGATGGTGCCGCCCTCGGCGGTCTGGAAAAATCCGGCCCGGGTTTCAATCGCGCCGGTGAATGCCCCCTTGAGGTGGCCGAACAGCTCGCTTTCGAGGAGTTCCTGAGGGATCCCGCCGCAGTTCACGGCTACAAACGGCGAGGCGGCTCTGGAACTGCGGTAATGGATGGCGCGGGCCACCAGTTCCTTACCGGTGCCGCTCTCGCCGGTGATCAGGATATTTGCCATGGTACCGGCGGCCTTGAGGATGGCGCCGAAGACCGCCTGCATCTGCTCCGATTCGCCGAGCAGCCCGAAAGGCGGGGCAGGCACTCGTTCCCGTTCACTGAGCGCCAGGCGCTTGACCCTCAACCTGTCCAGCGCCCGTCGGACGGTCGAATGGAGCTCCTCCTGGGTGAAGGGTTTCGTGAGGTAATCCTCAGCACCGGTTTTGACTGCGGTCACGGCCCCTTCGATCGTGGGATATCCCGTGATCACGATCGCGCCGGTATCTTTCAGGTTCTCACGAACATGCCGCACGAGATCGAGACCCGTCTCGCCCGGCATTTTGAGGTCCGTAATCACGAGGTCGACAACGGTGGCTTCCAGAAGCCGGACCGCCTCGGCCACACTGCCGGCGGCAAAAACCTGAAAACCCTGCAGGCTCAGATTTCTTTGCAGGATTTCCCGTGTATCGAGAGCGTCGTCCACTACCAGGAGGCGTTCCTTGCCGGAAGGATCAGCCATGCTAAGGATTCTCCCCGGAGTCTGGCGTCCCGGGCAGGGGCAATGAGACCCGGAATCGGGATCCCTTGCCGCGCTGGCTATCGACGGAGATGGTGCCGCCGTGCGAGGTCACTATCTCGTGGGCGATGGACAAACCGAGGCCCGTGCCCTGGCCGGCGCCCTTGGTGGTGAAAAAGGGAATAAACAGCTGCTTGATGACCGTTTCGCTCATGCCGACGCCCGTGTCGTCGACGCCGAGCAGGACCTGCTTGCCGTCGCGGGCAGTCCAGATGGTGAGTGTGCCGCCCTGCGGCATCGCCTGGATCGCATTCACCGCAAGGTTGACGAGGACCTGGTGCAGCTGCCCGGCGTCGGCTGTGACCTCCGGAAGATCCTCATCCAGGCGCCGGACCAGCTTGATTCCTTCCCGCAGGCAGCGGGACTCGAGGAAGTAGAGCCCCTCACGCACCAGATTGTTCAGGTTGCAGGGCGCCTTGCGTGTCGGCAGCGTACGGGCGAACAGCAGCAGCTTTTTGATGACCTCGCGGGCATGCAGCGCGGCGTTCACGATCTTTTCCATGTCGTGCTCCGCCTGGATCGGCAGGCCCGGGCTGTTCCTGACCAGCTGTGCGAAACCGAGAATGCTGCCGAGCGGTTCGTTGAGCTCATGCGCGGCCCCGGCTGTCATCTCGCCGATGGTCGCCAGACGATCCGCGTGGCGGAGCTGCTGTTCCAGCTGCTGCTTCTCCCTTTCGATTTCCTGACGCTCCAACAGCAGGCTCACCTGTCGGGCCGCTTCTTGAATCAGGCCGTGCTCCTCCCGGGGTAACGGCCCCTCGCCCCCGGGCGGCCCTTCGGTCGCACATACGATCGCAATGGTGCCGCGGTGTCTCCCTTTCACGAGAATCTCCGCGCTCTGCTTCCAGTGGCCGTCACGAAATCCCGCGGAAGCGAAGGAGCGGTGATCCACAGTGATGCGGGCGGAAGCGCTCTCCGGATTTTGCCAGCCGAGGGGCAGGAGCTCCACGATCCTCTGCAGTGTGCCTTCCAGGGTGCCGGCGGGGTTCTGAATTGCCTGGGCGAGCCCGTAGAGGCACATCAATTCCGCCGAGCGTTTTTGCGGCAGCCGGCTGGAGCTGCGGGCCGGCTTACTCCCCCGCGCTGCCTTGCTGTGCCTGGTCTGCGTCATAGACTGCTCGTGAAAAAGGGGCAGATACCCCCGGAGTTCATTACTAGCACGGATCCGCCCTGAAACCAAGCCCTGACTGGAGACCGGCTGGCGCGCGGATCAGACTGCCTTCCCCGGGCTGAAGCGCCTCTGCGCGTGCGACGAGATCATCGGTGGACTTGCATGCAAGCAGCGGACGTTCGCTGGCGGCCGGTTTTGTGGCATTATCAATAATCGGAGGGGACGGATTATGTCGATTCTCAAGTTCCTCAGGCTGGACATCGCTTCGGAAGGGAGTTCACGGACTTCGGCGGAAACAGACACGGTCCGCAAAATCGCCAGTGCGTTGGATCAAATGGATCCCGAGCAGGCCAAGTTCATCGCGGCGTTTGCCTACCTGCTGAGCCGCGTCGCCCGGGCGGATCTGATTCTGTCTCCCGAGGAGGTCGGGGTGATGGAAGGGATCGTCATGCAGCAGGCAGGCATTCCGGAGGAGCAGGCGATCCTCGTGGTGCAAATGGCCAAAACCCAGAATCTGCTCTTCGGCGCGACCGAGAATTACCTGGTCACCCGCGAGTTCAACCGGATGGCCACGCACGAGCAAAAGCTCGGCCTGCTCCATTGTCTCTTCGCCGTTGCAGCTGCGGATTACAGCATTGCGACGATCGAAGACAATGAAATCGCGCAGATAGCGGACGAGCTCAGGATCGAACACAAGGAGTTCATCGCCGTCCGTTCCAGATTCCGCGACCAGCTCGCCGTACTGAAGAAGCAGTAGCGGAAGGACGGCGGCTGGCCGCGTCAAGGGCTGCGCACCGCCGCCCGATGCCGGATACGGGCGTGCTCTCGCGATGATTGACATCGATGCCGCGTCGCGTCATACTCCAAGAGTCAGCTCGAGAATGTCGCTCCTGCGGCGGCCGGCTCGCTGTGGGTATGACGGATCGCGCTGTGCGGCATATGAGGTTCCAATCGTCCCAAGATTGACGTCCATGTTGCAGAGGGCTGCGGCGGATACAGACAAGCGTGATCGTGCCGGAAGAGATTCCTCCCTGGACGTTGGGTCATGGGAGCCGCCGGCCCAAAGAGTGATACCGGTTCCTAAGCCATGGATCCGGCGGCGGGCGAGGGCGGGTGGCAGGGGATGATGAAACCAGGACTGCAGCACCGAGCCTCACGGAGTCGGAAGAAGAGTCTCACTCCGCTGTCGAATCTACGTACCTCCGAGGTGGTCCGGACGGTGGTAGCCCATCCGAGACGCCTGGACGAACTGGTGAATCTGCTTCAGGACCGGGACCGCCGGATCCGGGATCGGGCCGCGACCACGATCGCGCGGCTTTCCGAATCGCATCCGGCCCGACTGGTCCGTCATCTGGAGCATCTGCGGGGTGGCATCGGGGACGACTCAGCCTATGTTCGTTGGCATCTACTTTATGCTCTGGGCCATGTCATCGCCGGGTATCCAAAACGTTCATCCCCGTATCTGAGTGATGTCCGCGGGCGCCTGACGGACGAGGACCGGCTGGTGCGTAGTTTCGCTTGCAAGGCTCTGGAAAAGGTGGCATCTCATAAACCACAATTAATCAACACTTTGTACTCGGCGACCCCGAATGACATCCCGCCCTCGGTAGCCCGGTTGCTCCGCACTCGTACAAACCGGGGAAAGAGCGCCCGGAAAAGCTGAGTTCCCAAAGCGGACATCCCGTCAGGCTTTCGGGATGCTTCTTTGCCGCCAAACCGGGATGCGGACGGTTTTTTGCCGCTTTCTTGTCCGCAGCCTTCAAAAAGCGGAACAGACCCGAAATCAGTACGTAGTTATGTGCGGGAGAACGCCGGACAGGCTGCCGGCCGATGGTGCAAGGAGCGGCAGTCCAAAGGCATGGCTGGGCTTGGCGGGAAAACGGGCCGGCAGCCGGAGTCCTCACATAGATTGCAGGGGAGTTTTATGACACAGCGAACCATAAGCGCCGCGCTTTTTCTGATCGTGTTTACGTGCTCCGGCCTGGCGCAGGACAATCCTTTTCCAAAATTCAAGGTCTTCAAAGGTGCCGTCACCGGCATCGATTTCTTCGCCAGCCAGAAGGCCGACGCGGATCCATTCATCAAGCCTTTGGCGGACGCACGCGCGAAAATGGCCGCCTTTCTCGGCGACGATATCGCCCCGGGCGCGGTCTTCGTCTGCTCCACGCTGGCGCAGAAGGACTCCGTATACGACCAGCGGGCGCTCAAGTTTTACAAGTGGTATCTGGTCCAGTTGACCGCCGACGCTCAGCGCGAAGAGCGCGAGGCCCGCATGAAATCTGCGGCTGCGGCGGCTGCGGCTGCGGCGGCAACCGGCGACCAGGGAGGCCAGGGCACCCGCGGACAGGGAGGCCAGAGCACTCGCGCGCAGGGAAGCCAGGGCGGACGCGGTGAGCAGAGCGGTAGGCAAGGCGGTGCGCAGGGAGGCCCCCAGGGAGGCATCCAATCGCCTGAATTCAGGGCGATGCAGGAGGCGCGGGCCGCGGCGCAGCTGGCAGCCCAGATGGGATATGCGATTCTGATGTCCAGCCTCAACAACGAGAAGCCTTTCCGAAGTTCGCGCCTTGACGATATGAGCCGCAGCCCGCTCAACGACTGGCTCGATATCGCGCTGGTAGCCTATGCCACCGGGACGAACCAGAGCGCATACCGCGTCTTGCAGGAGCGGACGGATGACTGTTTCCCGCTGGACGATGTGCTGTCGATGTCGCGCCCCTTTGTTGCTCAGACCACGGATTCAGGTGGTGGCGGCGGCATGGGTGGCGGCTCGGGCATGCTCACGATGGGTTTCCCCGGCGGGGATCGTGGCGGCAGCGGCCAGCCAGGCGGCCGGGGCGGCAATGTCGGGCAAGGAGGTGCGCAGGGAGGCGGGGATCGCGGCTCCGGCGGGCGTGGCGGCAGGACGCTGAGCAAGGATGTTGTGGACAGGATGGTCTTTGACGCCCAGAGCGCGGCCTTCTTCACATATCTTATTGAAAAGGCCGGCATCGACAAAGTGAAAGACCTCGTACAGAAACAGCGCAAAGGCACCGAGTCGATAGCCGTGATCCTGACGCTGCTGGGTCCCGACATGGACAAGACTGACATGGATTTCATGAACTGGAGCAAGTCGCACAAATCATCCGAATAACTATGAATCGAGGGAAGCGGCCCCGGATGATTCTCAGCGAGGGCCCATCAAATAACTATCAAGAGGTGCGAGAAGATTATGGCTTCGAAATCTCCTAAAACATGGCAGCGCAGAACGCGGCGATTCCTGCCGGTGCTCCTGGCGGGAGTGCTGGTATTGGTGGGTGGCCTGTGGTTCCGGGCGACCCATGCCCAGGCCCCCGCACCAAAAGCGGCGGGCGGCAGCACTCCAACCGAGAAAGCCGCGACGACGACCGCGGACGCAACGTATACGGTCGCCAAAGGTGACATTTCCCGCACCGTCATCATTACCGGCGAACTGCAGGCCACCAACTCCCGGGACATACTGGTGCCCATGACCAGGGCAATCTCCACGAGTACCATCACCTTCCTGGCTCCTGAGGGGAAGGTTATCCGCAAGGGAGAACCGCTCGTGGAGTTCGACGCTTCCAGCCTGCTCAGCCAGATGGCGGAGCAGGAGCGCAGCGTCGAGGAGAGCGGGCTGAACATCGAGAAAAAGACCAAGGACCTCGAAGCCCAGCGGGCCGGCCTGCTCAACAACGTGGCCCAGGCGGAAGGTTCGTTGAAGATCGCGAAGTTGAATGCCGACATTCCGATGGATCTCCAGCCGGCCAACACATTCCTGAAATACCAGACGGACTACGAGAAGGCGAAGCTCTCTCTCGACAAGGCGAAAGAGCAGCTGGCGAATTTCGAAGCGAGCTATGATTCGCAGCTCACCCTGGTCAAGATCCAGAAATCGCAGGCGGAATTGACGTTGAAGAGGATGCAGGGCGATCTGAACCTCCTGTCTGTCAAGGCGCCCCAGGATGGCGTAGTGATCTACGGCGACAACTGGCAGAACAACCGCAGATACCAGGTCGGCGATACGGCGTTTCCCGGCCTGCCCGTGATCACCCTGCCGGACCTTTCGGCGATGCAGGTTACCGGCTTTGTGTACGATACCGAGCTGCAATTCCTGGCGATCGGCGTGCCCTGCGATATTCACCTCGATGCGGTGCCGGGCAAATCGTGGCGCGGCAAGGTGAAGTCCCTGACCAGCGTGGCAACCCGCAAGGGCTTTGCCACCACCCAGAAAGTCTTCAAGGCCGTGATCCCTCTGGATTCGGTGGATCTCGAATCGATGAAGCCGGGCATGACGGCGCGCGCGGAATTCCTTTTGTCGATGGCATCGGATGTCACGGTCGTCCCGCGTCAGAACCTGGGATTGGATGTACAGGGGCGTTACTATGTGCTGAAGGACGCCGGTTCGAAGAACCCGCCTGTGCGGGAGTTCGTAAAAGTCGGCGCTTTCGGCGATCAGGTGGTGCAGATCCTCTCCGGAGTGGAACTCGGAGATAAGATACTCTCAGCTCAGAAGATCTCGGAGACGAAGTGATGAAATACAAAAAACTCATACTATCTCTGGTTGTCGTTGCGGTCGTGGTTGCCGCCGGAATCTGGTTTTATCGTTCCAGCGTCGCCTCCGTCGCGGTGAACGAAAAGGATCTCATGGAAGTGACGCGCGTCGACTTCCCGCAGATCATCAATTCGAGCGGGTTGCTGGAGGCGCGTTCCACGGTGGCGATCAGTTGCCCGCAGATAGGCAATGAGAGGCGCTTCAAGCTGGTGCGTGTTGTCGATGAAGGGACTCAGGTTGCCGAAGGCGATTTTCTGATGGAATTCGACGGCGCCGATTTCAGCAAACGGCTGCGATCGGCGGCCGACCAGTTTCAGCGCCAGCAGGAGCAGTATCAGCAGCGGCGATCCAATTTTGACAACCAGGTGCGCGACAACAAACTAAGCCTGGAAGAGGCCCGGTCCAATCTGGACAAGCTGAACAACAAGCTCAATCAGCAGGCTGAGCTCGAGAGCGCACTCACCATCGCCATCACCAAGATCCAGCGGGACATGGCCCAGACCAAGGTGGAAATGCTCGAGAAGCAGGTCAAGCTGCAGGACGAAAGCAGCCGCCTGGACATGCAGATCGCCCGCAGCAACGAGAGCCATTACAAGAAGCAGATGGAAGATCTCCTGGACACAATGGATTCGTTGATCGTGCGGGCTCCGGTGGCGGGTGTCGTCATTTACAGGCGGGACTACAATAACGAGCCCAAACCTGTCGTCGGCGCGGATGTCAATCCCATGGATCCGGTGCTCGAAATCCCCGACTTGTCCACGATGCGGGTCAAGGTGATGGTGGATGAGATCGACGCCGGCAAAATCCGGCTGGGCCAGCGTTCCCGGATCATCGTTCCCGCCCTGCAGGGGATGACGTTCGACGGCAAGATCATCGAGTTGAGCGCGATCCTCAAGCAGGCCACCTACGACCGCGCGCAGAAGGTGGCCGAAGCCCGTGTCGAGCTCGATCCGGGCCAGGATCTGTCGCTGTTGCGCCCCGGCATGAGCGCAAGCGTTCAGCTCATGGTCGGCACGATCAACAAGGCGGTGGTTATTCCGCTGGCTGCCATCCAGGAGCGGAATGGCGGGTCCTTTGTGCAGGTGCTCAAGGCGGACAAGAAAGATTACGAGTGGCGTGCGATTGAACTCCAGACCAACGACGAGTTGTCGGCAGTGGTGAAGTCGGGGCTGGAGGCTGGTGAGAAGATTCGTTCCAAACCTAAAGTCTGAGGCGGGTCATGGTATATCACGAACGAGAATATGCAATACGGAAA
>Ga0316620_10000030_pt1 | contig 66085 bp, 41 predicted proteins | sample OWC_Aug_M1_C1_D5_FD_207651 | JGI IMG/M metagenome (GOLD analysis project Ga0316620, IMG submission 207651) | Wetland soil microbial communities from Old Woman Creek delta, Ohio, United States - OWC_Aug_M1_C1_D5_B | ecosystem: Environmental > Terrestrial > Soil > Wetlands | place: USA: Ohio...
TCTTCTCCTGCCGAAAGGAGCGCCGTCATCCGGCGTTTCCCGCTGGGCTGGATATTGGCTATTGGAGTGCCTCTGTTGTTTGCGGGGATCCTGATCCGGCCACTGATTTGGAAATCTCAGGGACCCTCTCCTGCGACCGCCCCCGTGGCATCGATCATAAAGCTCGCGCCTGGGTACTCGCTCGACGGGATACGTGGGAAAATAGAATTCAATTGGCCCGGCCGGACCGCGATGGCCATTTCAAGCGATGGACGTTTTATTGTCTATTGCGCCGTCAATGATGCCTCCCCCGGTGAAGAAAGGCCCCGATTGTTTCTGAGACGCATCGATGAGCTCGAAGCCAGCCCAATCGCCGGGACTGTCGGGGGAATCGCTCCGTTCCTGTCTCCGGATGATCGCTGGATCGGCTTCTGGGCGGACAGCAAGCTCAAGAAGGTTCCGATTGAGGGCGGCATAGCCCAGGATATCTGTGAGGCGACTGCCCTTTTCGGGGCCAGCTGGGGAGCCGATGACCGGATCGTTTTCGCGGATCCAGCCAGGCATTTGGGCTTGTCCGTAGTCGCCGCCAGCGGCGGGAAACCGGAGATTCTTACCGAACCGGACAAAGCACGGGAGGAAAGATACCACCGTCTCCCCTCCTGTCTTCCAAACGCTCAAGGGATCCTGTTCACGATCATGCATGAGTCTGGAGACTTAAATCCCCGTATCGCCCTTTTCAACAACAAAACCCGCGAGCGGAAGGTTTTACTTGACGACGCGGCGGACGCGCGGTACCTGCCGACCGGCCACCTTGTTTTCCTCAGGCGGGCAATCCTCATGGCTGTCCCCTTCAGCCTCAGCGACCTTAAGACCACCGGGCAGGCTGTAGGCGTCAGATCCAATGTCATGCAGATGCTCAATTCTCCAAGCAACAACAGCGGGGCCGGCCAATTCAGCCTGTCAAAATCGGGTTGTCTGCTCTACGCATCGGGTGGCATCATCCCGGACTGGAATAACTCCCTGGCCTGGGTGGATCGGAAGGGGAGCGATGAGCCTGCCAGCTCGAAGCTCGCGCACTATTACGTGCCCCGGCTCTCGCCGGACGGGAAAAAGATCGCCTATGAAACACTCGGAACGAAGAAGGAAATATGGATATGCGATACCAGTCGAGACATGTCATATCCTCTGATTTCCGAGAGCAGAAGCTGGTCTCCCTTGTGGACGCCGGATGGCAGAAAAATCATTTTCGGAGGGCGTGGTTCAGGTCCATCCTTAGGCGTATTCTCGATACCCTCGGATGGAAGCGCGCCAAAGGAACAGCTCTTCGCCTGCCCGCTCCCTGAACGTGGATATGCCCCCAACTCGTTGTCGCCCGATGGGACTCTGCTGGCCTTTGTGGATTATGGAGAAAACCAGGCGGATATTCGCCTTTACAATTTTACGAGCCAAGGCATCACACCGTTTATGGCGACGGAACATAATGAGTACTCCCCGAGTTTTTCGCCCGACGGCCGCTGGCTTGCCTATAGCTCAGATCGGGAAGGACGGTTGGAAGTCTATGTTTCCCCTTCCTCCGGCGTCGGCGGTGCTGTCAAAGTCTCTCGCGAGGGAGGAAGGGAGCCCGGCTGGGCAAGGAGCGGGAAACAGATGTTCTATCGATCTGGCGCCAAGATGTGGGTCGTCGACGTCCAAACCGGAACGGATTTCTCCGCCGGGAAGCCGAGCTTGCTTTTTGAAAGCACAAAATTCGGAGGGTCCGAATTCTATCGCTGTTGGGATATTTCCTTGGATGATCAGCGATTCCTGATGGTAAAAAGAGAAGAGCGACCACTTAAACCAATCACCGAAATGATCCTCATCCAGAACTGGTTCGAGGAACTCAAGCGCCTCGTCCGCACGGGAAAGTGAGAAAAGCTCCATCAGGTTGCTGCAACTTCCGGGAAGCGATCTCTCTCAATCTGCGATCTCCCAGTCGTGCCCTTCTTCTTCGCTCAATCCGTTTTCAGGCACGACAGTAACCACTTTTTCCCTGCCTCCCAGCCGAACCCTGATCCTGATGCCGGCGCGGCAGATCCGTTCGATGACTCCCGGAAGCCACTGCAGCCTCCAGCCGGTTGTGAACGAAGCTTCTTCGAATGGAGCCAGATCATAGAGTTACGTGGACAGGCGCCATAACCTCGATTTTATGGCAGCCCTCGCATTCCGGAGCAGGCTCAATCACGCGGCCGCCCCCCGCCCTCGAAGTTATGGCGCCTGTCCCCGTAACTCAGGCTCGTCTCCAGGGCAACCTGCGGCATGGAATCAGCGGGCAAGTCGATCGGCACGAACCTTTGATCAGAAAACACGCGGAGTAACTCGCACTCGATTCCTATCTCCATTGCTGCCCTTCATCAGTTCCGGAGATTGCGTGCATTTCGTGTTTTTCGTGGTTTAATAAAAGAGGATTGAATGAATCCACATATGAACAAGTCGAATCGTGAGAACCAGACCGAAGCGCCTGCGGCTTTCCATCTGCTGGCCAAGCCGACCGGCGCGGTGTGCAATCTGAGCTGCAAGTATTGCTTCTTCCTGTCCAAGGAGATGCTCTATCCCGGCAGCCGTTTTCGCATGAGCGAGGAAGTCCTGGCCGCTTACATCCGGCAGCTGCTGGAGGCGCATCGGACGCCCGAGGTGGCGATCGCCTGGCAGGGCGGGGAGCCGACTCTGATGGGGCTAGATTTTTTCCGGCGCTCGATTTCCCTTGCCGAACAGTACAAACAGCCCGCTCAGAAGATCTCCTACAGCATCCAGACCAACGGCACGCGGCTGAATGACGAGTGGTGCGCGTTCTTCAAGGAGCACGGCTTCCTCGTCGGCCTCAGCGTGGACGGGCCCGCGCCGCTGCACAATGCCTACCGGGTCGACAAGGGCGGTGAGGGGAGCTTCGACCAGGTCATGCGCGGCTGGCAGCATCTGCAGAAGCACAACGTGGACTGCAATATCCTGTGCACCGTCCACGCTGCAAACGGCGACCATCCCCTGGAAGTCTACCGGTTTTTCCGGGATGAGCTGAAAGCCGAATTTATGCAATTCATCCCCATCGTGGAGCGGATGACCGATGAGCAGACCGCCTCAGACCCGCAGGGCTATGGCGGACAGGCCGCCGGCGCGCGGCCTTTCTACCGGCAGGCCGGTTCCCGGGTCACGGCGCGATCCGTGGGCGCCAGGCAATTCGGCCGTTTTCTCGTCGACATCTTTGAGGATTGGGTGCGCCGCGATGTCGGGAAGATATTTGTGCAGGCGTATGATGTGGCGCTCGGGAGCTGGGTAGGGCAGCACAACCTGTGCACCGCGGCGCCCGTCTGCGGCAACGCCCCGGCTCTCGAGCACAACGGCGATCTGTATTGTTGCGACCACTATGTAGAGCCCGATTACCTGCTGGGTAACATCCTGGATAAATCCCTGGTCGAGCTGGTTGCCTGCGACCGGCAGGGTCATTTCGGCAGGGAGAAATTCGACCTCCTGCCTGAGTTTTGCCGCCGGTGCGACGTACTTTTCGCCTGCTGGGGTGAATGCCCGCGCAATCGATTCATCACGACGCCGGACGGGAAGCCGGGGCTGAACTACCTGTGCGCCGGCTACAAGCTGTTCTTCAGGCACATTGACCGGCCCATGAACCTAATGGCCGATCTGCTGCGGCAGGGTCGCAGCCCGGCGGAGATCATGCAGTGGTATGCTATACAGAATGGCATGCAATTTTCCGGCGCGGGCAGAAACCAGCGCTGTCCCTGCGGCAGCGGCAAAAAATACAAGCACTGTCACGGACGATAGCCCGCCCTTGAGGTTGGCGAAGCGCTCGCTTGCCGGCAGTGGCTCGCGTGCGCCGTCCGGCGAGATTCCCGAAATTGCCGTGACTTTAACTCAGCAGTGTGGTATGGTTCTAGATGCTCGATCAGGTGTTTGCTCTGCGTTACCAACGCCAACCGCAGACTCTTGAATGGGTTTGGCGTCTCCCGCATGGATCTCCCGAAGCAGCGCCAATTGGAAAAACGTAGGCGATCCAAATACACTCCTGCCCTGCAGGAGTCCATGAATAACTGAAAAGGAAATATGACAGAACAAGGTACAGTAAAGTGGTTCAACAACGAAAAAGGTTACGGATTTATCAGCCGCGCATCCGGGGATGATGTCTTCGTTCATCACTCCGCAATTCAGGCTTCCGGCTTCAAATCCCTGAACGAGGGGGATACGGTCGAATTCGGCGTTACGAAGGGCCCCAAGGGTCTTCAGGCCGAGAATGTAGTTAAGCTGTAACATTGAGCGTTCAAGCCCGGAACTCCCGCTTCCGGGCCCCGCCCCGGTTTTTCGCACAACGATCCCGGCGATTTCCGCCGCGCGAAGCACCCATCCTGAATCGCCCAGTCCACGATCTATGGAGCCTGGACACGCAAGTGTTTGTCTGCAAAGTTCAGATACTGCTCCCAATCGTATTCGGTTACATCGTGCCTACCGGCGCGGATGTGATAGCCGATCGTCGTCATCACCGGTTCCTGGAGGCCAGGCATTGCCGCCGCACCCAAACCGTCGGTCCCCAGCAGGCGATAGACCGGATCCGCAGCCTTGGCCGAGAGAAATTCGCCGCGCGGGTCAGACCACAGATCTTCTGCTGCGCTGGCAACGTAGAGCGGGCGCGGCGCAATCAGCGCCAGCAGCATATGCTGGTCGACCGGCAACGACGGCACGTCGCGGTTGTAGTTTTTGAAGTTGGCGCAGAACCAGTGCGGGAAGGAGGTGTTGATCCGCTCCACCGTCTCGCCGAAGTTGCGCCGGGCGAGCGCCGCGCCGCCTTCGCCGCTCTCATTGGAGATGACCAGGGCGAACCGTTCGTCCTGCGCGCCCGCCCACAGGGCCGCCTTCCCCATCCGCGAATGGCCGATCAGCGCAATGCGCTTCCCGTCCAGGTCCTTGTCGCGCCGGATATAGTCTGCTGCGCGGCTCAATCCCCAAGCCCAGGCACCCAGCGCCTGCCATTCGTCGGCGTCCGGCGCGGTCTGCCCCTTGCGGTAGAAGAAGGGAATGACCGAGTCCTTCAATCCGTCCCTGTGGTCGGGAAACAGGTCGCCGCTGTAGATGGTTGCCACCGCGTACCCTCGTTGGATGACCCTTTCTATTGCCCAGCGGCCGGCTTCCGTGCCGCGCGAATTTTCCGTCGCCCGATTGTTCAACGCTCCGGTGTCTTTGCCTTCGCGCAACCATGATGTCGCCAGCGCAACGCCCGGATCGCGGCTCACCGCCTGATTGCCGTTGAAATTCAAACCGAGAAATACCGGCGCGGGTTGTTTGCGGCCGTTGGGCACGTACAGCAGCAGGTTCATCTTCGGCCCGTCCCTCTTTCCCGTCAAAAGGACGGTAACCTGCTTGCGCGTGGCAATGCCGCCCAGTGCCTGCGCATCGCGCGACGTTTCGGAAAAAGCGACTCCGGAGGAGGATTTCGGCGTGCGGCCATAGACGTTGGCTTCAAACAGCCTCAGGATTTCCTGCCGTCGCTCAGCCCACTCGCGCGCATTGGCTACCCGCCGGCCGTCCGTCTTTACCAGCGGATCAGGCAGTGTGTAGCTGCCGACCTTTGCCTCGTCATAGTTGAAACCGGCCGGCGGGCTTTGCGAAAAGGCCGTCAACAGCATGAGCTGCACTGCGAAGACGAAAATCATATCGGCGAGACGACGCTGCTTGGGAGTTGAAACGTGGACTTTCATTCAGATATCCTCTGCAAAACCGGATGTGACGGAGAGGAGGCAACCGTGTCAAGACACTTCATCATACTATTGATTCTCGCCTGCAGCACTATCGCTTTCGCAAACCAGGATAAGCCTGCCGTCAACGCCCTGCAGGATGTCGAAAAGGCCGTACTGGAAGCCCATGCCAAAATGATTCAGGCAGCCGAGAGCCTGGATGTCGAGAAATTCATGGACTGGATTCTCGACGCGATGCCGGGACCGGTCATCCAGGACGGCAGGCTCATGCTGACCCGCCAGCAGGCTCAGGACAACGTGAAGAGCAACTATCAGGGCCTTGCCGGAGTAAAATATCAGCTGGACCGCACGTACGTGAAAGTCATTTCTCCCGAAGTGGCGCTGCTCGCCGGCGAAGGCACCTCCACGGCCACCCTGGCCGACGGGCGCACATTCAGCACCCCTTTCGCACTGAGCGAGGTCTTTGTCCTGAGAGAGGGGAAGTGGAAGGTGCTGCACGCCCACCAGTCCGTCCCGAACAACCGCTAGCGAGGTCGGAAGTCGGAGGTCGGCGAATCCCGCCGGCCCGGCGGTTCCTGCAGAGGTGCCGCCGGGCCGGAGCGATCGGTCAGGCTTTGGTGTTCTTCAGCCGTTTGGGTCCGGCATCGATGACAGCCTGGGGACAACCCTCGGCGAACAGCTTGAAGTTCTCGATGTAGCGGGCTGCCAGCGCGTCGTATTTCATCCAGTATTCCTGCTTGTTGCCCCAGGCGTTTGACGGTTCCAGCACATCCTCGGGCACGTCGGGACAGGTCACCGGCACGTCGAAGCCGAAGAGCCTGTCCTGCCGGAACCTGACTTTGTCCAGCTCGCCTTCGAGCGCCGCGTTCAGCATGTTGCGCGTGTGGCGTATGCTGATGCGCTTGCCGACGCCGAACTTGCCGCCCACCCAGCCGGTATTCACCAGCCAGCATTTCGCGCCGTGCTTTTCCATCTTCTGGCGCAGCAGATCCGCGTAATGGAAGGGATGATGTACCATGAAGGGCCCGCCAAAGCAGGCGCTGAAGGTGATTTCCGGTTCGATGCCCAGGCCCATTTCGGTCCCGGCGATCTTGGAAGTGTAGCCGCTGATGAAATGGTACATCGCCTGGTTCATGTTCAGCCGGGCGATCGGCGGGAGGACGCCGGAGGCGTCGCACGTGAGGAAGATGACGTTCCTGGGGTGTGTCGGGCTCATCTTCTCCGGCATGGCGTTGGGAATAAATTCCAGCGGATACGACGCCCGGGTGTTCTCCGTGGTGCGGTCGTCGTCGAGATCGGCACGCCGCGTGGTGGGATCGTAGACGACATTTTCGAGGATCGTGCCGAATTTCCGGGTGCAGCCGTAGATTTCCGGCTCGTGCTCGGCCGAGAGGCGGATGACCTTGGCATAGCAGCCCCCCTCGAAGTTGAACACGCTCTCGTCGCTCCAGGCGTGCTCATCGTCGCCGATCAGCTTGCGCCGCGGATCGGCCGACAGGGTTGTCTTGCCGGTGCCGCTCAGGCCGAAGAACAGGGCGACGTCGCCCTGGTCGCCGACGTTTGCCGAACAATGCATGGAAACGACATCCTGCAGCGGCATGAGAAAGTTCATGATGGTGAAGATGGACTTCTTGATCTCGCCGCCGTAGCTCGAGTTGGCCACGATCGCCAGGCGCTGTGCGAAGTTTATGACGATCGCGGTTTCCGTAGCCGTGCCGTCCACCATCGGCTCGCACTTGAACGAGGGCGAGACGAGGACCGTGAACTCGGGAACGTGCTTCTTGTATTCATCCTGGGTGCGCAGCGGGATGAACATGTTGCGCGCGAACAGGCTCTGCCAGGCGTGTTCCGTGATGATCCGTATCGGCATCCGGTAATTCGGGTCAGCCCCCACGTGGCAGTCCTGCACGAAGAGCTCCTCGCCCTGCCAGTAAGCCTGCAGGCGGGTCAGCAGCCCGCTGAATTTCTCGGGGCTCATCGGACGGTTGTAAATGCCCCACCAGATCTTGTCTTCGGTGCTGTCCTCCCGGACGATGTACTTGTCATTGGCGGCGCGTGCCGTCCATTTGCCGGTGTTGAGGATCAGCGGTCCCCCGTAACAAAGGTGGGCTTCGCCCCGGAAGATCGCTTCCTCATACAGGGCCTCGGGCGGGAGATTCCAGAAAACCCGGTCCAGATATTTCAGGCCGTGATTTGCCAGCTTAAAATCGCTTGCCAGATCGCCCGCCTGCCTGGTTGCCGGTGTGTCGAACTCGAGATACTTTGTCATAGCCAATCCCTCACAAGTTTTCGCTGTCCGATGTAGAGCTCGTTCGGAGAATTCGGATCCAGGGCCCACTTGATGCGCTCGATCCCTTCGGTGATGTCCTTGATCGTTCCGCAGGTCGACAGGCGCACATAGCCCTCCATGCCGAACTCGACACCCGGAACCACTGCCACCCGGACCTTGTCCAGGAGGAACTGGGACAACTTTGTGGAGTTTTTGTTATAGTGGCTGAAATCCGCGAAGCAGTAAAACGTGCCGTCGGGCTTCGTGACCTTGATGCCGTCGAAAGCCCTCAGCCTCTCGATCATGACGTTGCGGTTGTTTTCCAGAGTCATGCGCAGGCTTTCCACGCTCGACTGCAGCCCGTTTAGGGCACCGACCGCCGCCAGCTGAGTGACTGCCGAGGGTCCCGACGTCTGGTGCCCCTGGATGTTGGTCATGACGGCAATCAGCTGCTTGTTGGCTACCGCCCAGCCGATGCGAAAACCGGTCATGGCATACTGTTTGGAAGCGCCGTTGACGACGATCAGCTTCGAGTTTTCGGTCAGGTCCTTGGCATGCTTGTAGCAGCTGATCGGCTTCTTGCCGTCGAAGATCAGCCGGTGGTAAATGTCATCCATGATCAGCCAGATGCCGCGCTTTTCGCAAAACTCCACAATCTCGGCGATAAATTCTTCCGAGTACATCGCCCCGGTGGGATTGTTGGGACTGTTGATGATGATTGCCTTGGTGTAGGACGTGACGACCTGCTCGATGTCCCGCAGGCTGGGGTAAAAGCTGCCATCCTCCGGCAGCACCGGCACCGGCACTCCGCCGCACAGTTTGACCATCTCCGGGTAGCTTACCCAGTAGGGCGCCGGGAAAATGACCTCCTCCTGCGGATTGACCAGGGCCTGCAGGGCAACCATGATCGCCTGTTTGGCGCCGCTGCTGGCGATGACGTGCTGCGGCGTCACCCGCCGGCCGTAAAAATCCTCTGTGTAACGGATAATGGCCTGCTTGAGCGCCGGGATGCCGTCCGCAGGCGTGTAGCGTACTTCTCCGGAGTTGATCAGCGCGATGGCGCTGATAATGGCATCCATTGGGGCCTTTGATTTCGGTTCGCCGCCGCCGAGATGAATGATCGGCTCCCCCTTCGCCTTCAGAATCGCCGCAGTTTCATTCAGCTTCAGGGTTGCCGATGCGCTAATGGATTTTCCGATCAGGCTTAAGCTCATCGTTCTTCCTCATCAGGTTTGGGTTCTTCCTTACATCGCAAGCAACTGGTTGCTTGGGGAGCGATATTATACCAAAACACTCCGCCCGCGCGCGCCTTCAAAACCACGAAACACACGGAAATCATTCCCATGAACTGACATTTCAGTGCGATTTACTCTCGTGTGTTTCGTGCATTTCGTGGTTTGGATCTTCCTGCCCGCGCCCGATGGGGGATTTTCATCATTGCTCGCGGGCCAAATACCTCTATAATGCGTCCGTGTCGCGGAGCCCTTCATACTGAAGCAATCATCATATCAGGAGTGACTAAACCACTCGTTTTCGGATTGGAGGAATACCTCCACTCAATATCTCGTGAAAGGACAATACGATGAAACGAAGCAAACTGACGACAGCTGCCGCGATGATCTTTCTGGTTGCACTGTCGGTCCTGGCGCAGTCGGCCTCGATCAAGGTCGACGGCAGCATCATCAAGAGCTACATCGCAACCATGTCGGATGCGGCTCATCAGGGAAGAAGGTCTCTTACCCCGGGCTACGAAAAGACCGCGGAATGGGCAGCGGGCCTTTTCAAGCAGTGGGGCCTGAAGCCGGCGGGCGAGGATGGCACCTATTTCCAGAAAGTCCCCGTCCTGCAAAATCCGGAGCAGACTTTTGCATTTCGCACCGGAGTTCCTGAGCTCACGATCGCCGGACGGCCCTTTCTCATCCGCGACAATGACTTTGCCATCGATCCTTCCACACCTGCAGGCGCGAAGGTGACCGGCGAGGTCGTGTTTGTCGGCTACGGCATTTCGGCTCCGGCCAAGGGCCTGGACGAGTATCCGGCCAACGTCAAAGGCAAGGTCGTCCTGGCGTTCAGAGGCTCGCCCAAAGACGCACCTGCCTATGTGCCACGCATGGGCGGAGCCCCGGCAGCGCCGTCGGCGCCGGCAGCACAAGCGCCGGATATCTGGGCGGAAGAATCGGCGGACACGTTCAAGGCCAAAGTGGCGTACGACAAAGGTGCGGCGGCAATCCTGCTCTACACTCTGCCTGCCCAAGCCGCCGGTGGCGGCCGGGGCGGCGCACCGGCCGCCGCTGCAGCGGGACCACCCCCTGGCGGGCAGAGGGGCCGCGGGGAGGCCCCGTCCCCGTTTACACGGCCTTTTGTCTTCGTTTCCAGCATCAGTGATGCCGCATTCCGCTGGGTCATGTGGCGCGATGCCCAGCAGTCGCTGAGCGAGTTCACTGCGATGATCGATCAGATGCGGCGCGATATCCGCGACAAGAAGGTGCGCTCCGCAAGCACCAGCCTGAAAGCGGTGGTCAAGGGGTACGACTCCGTGACTCTGTACGGCGACAAGTTCAAGAACAACTTCTCGCGCAATGTGCTGGGCAAAATTGAAGGAACGGATCCGGTGCTGAAAAACCAGTACGTGGTCCTGGGTGGACACATGGATCACCTGGGCGTCACGAACGGCGTGGTGATGAACGGCGCCGACGACAACGCATCCGGGACGGCGGTTGCCATGGAAGTGGGACACCTCCTGGCTGCCAACAAGGTGCCGCTCAAGCGTACGGTCATTATCGGCTTGTGGTGCGGGGAGGAGCAGGGGCTGCTCGGATCCAACTACTGGGTTAAAACGCCGACCGACGGCGTCTCGATAGACCGCGTGGTCACTTATTTCAATATGGATATGGTCGGGCTCGGCGATGCCATCGGGGCGCCGGGGGCGCTCAACTTTCCCGAGATCCTCAACATCATCATGCGCGATCAGGCGCCGGACGTCGCGAAGGCGGTTCAGGCGAGCACCGGCGGTCCCGGCGGCAGCGACCACTCCGCCTTCATTACGCTCGGCATCGAAGCGCTGGCGCTCATGACCAGCGGGGGTGGGGGGCACCCCGACTACCATCAATCCGGGGATGATACGGAAAAGATTGATCCTGTTATCCTTGCCAAGACCGGCCAGTTTGTTTTGCAGGGAGTGCTTAATCTTGCCAATGAGACCCAGACCAATCTCCTGATCCCCGACCGGCTGCACATCTACAACGCCCTGGCGCTCTCCGTAACCGACATGCGCGGCGGACCGCCGCTGGCCGGCAGGGGCGGCGCAGCGCAAGCGGGCGGCAGGGGACGCGGCGGCCTGGCCTTCTGGCCGTACGTGGGAGCATCCAACAGCGGCGAACTGGCCAAACTCACCGACGACCGCATCAGGCTGCTGGTTGCGGCAGCTCAACCGCAGGCAGGCGCAGCGGCCGGCGCCCCTGCTTTTGGAGCGCGTGGCGGCGGCGCCCGCTACAGTCTTGGGGTGCGCGATTCCGGCATATTTAACGGCAGCATCCCGATGTTGGTCCAGTCGGCTTCGCTTCTGAATTTCGGGCGCGTCGATGTCGGTAGCAATGACGGGTCCTGGTTCAATTTCAACAGCGGCGTAAGCCCCCAGGGCCGCGAAGCCGTCAAGGCCATGGAAGCCAACAACATTGTCCTGAATCTCATCGATCCGTCCGTCAAACTCCTGGCAGACGCGCTCGATGCAACTACCAAGCCCTTCCTGGTGACGGTTACCGGAACGGCGCCGATTGACCCGGCGTTGATCGCGGGCATGAATCAAAAGAACACGCTGCTGCTGTTCGAATGCGATACGGCGGATGCGGCAGGCTGTGTCAGCAGGCTCCAGACCTACAAAAAGCAGTTCGGCGACAGCGACAACCTCATCATCTCGGTAAAGAGACCCGCCGGCGAGAGTGTCGAGGCCCCGATCCGAGCGTTCACGAGGAGTCTGTACCTGGCGCTGATCAAGGCCGGCTGGACGAAGGACGAGATCTATGCCGTGTTTGGCGCTCCGGTCCCTGCGAGCGGAGGCGGACGCGGCACGGTTCCGGGCAACCTCTCCAGGCTGTCCCCGCCGTCCAGCGGGGGCCGGGGAGGCAATTAACCCCTGTTGAGATAGGCACCGCAAAACACACGAAAAACACGAAATGAATGCATCCATTTCGTGTTTTTCGTGGTACTACCGTGCAACTTCGTGCTTTTTGAGCACAGTTTGATATTGATTGTCCCGAATTAACCGGAACCAGATTACTGAACCACAAAGACCTCGAAGACCCCAAAGAAGCCGGCGTACAGTGTCTCATGCGCCGTCGGGAGCCGATCATCAGGCTGCAAGATCAAAAGGAATGTCTTTGAGGTCTTCGAGGTCTTCGTGGTTCCATTGGTTGTGTCCTTAATTCATGATCCCTCACGATTACCACATACATTCGCAGTTCTCCGCCGATTCCCACTCGACCATGGAGGCGATGTGCCGGAGCGCGATCGCGCTGGGAGTCCCCGAGATAGGCTTTGCGGAACACTACGATCTGCACCCCGATGAAGAGCCCCGCGACTGGCTCCGGCTTGAACCCTGGCTGGAGGAGCTGTCACGATGCCGCCGCTTGTTTCGTGACAGCCTGCTAATCCGCGCCGGGATCGAGGTCGGCGAGCCTCATATCTTTCACGAGGAAATGCGGGCCATCCTGGCGCGTGCTCCCTTCGACTATGTCATCGGATCACTCCACTGGGTGGGCCGCAGCACCATCTTCGATCCCGCGTTCTATCAGCGCCCTGCCCGGGAGGCGTACGGCCTTTATTTTGCGGAACTGGAGCGCATGACGCGGGCAGGCGGATTCGACGTGCTCGGCCACCTCGATGTCCCCGTGCGCCTGGCATTTGATGTATACGGCAGTTATGATCCCGGCGACTATGAGCAGCTGATCCGTCCCGTGTTGGGCAATTGCATCGCGCGCGGCATTGCGATCGATCTCAACACCTCAGGCATGAGGCGGCCGGCCCGAGTTCTGTTGCCGGGCCCCGCAATCCTGCGCTGGTACGTGGAAATGGGCGGCGAGCGGGCGACGCTCGGATCCGATGCGCACCGTGCCGAGCAGGTAGCCGCCAATCTCGATGTTGCCATGGCAGCCGCTGCGGCTGCGGGACTCCGGCACCTCACTCAATTTGAACGCCGTCGGCCGATCCAGATACCCTTGCGGTAAGTTCGTACTCGGACGCCGTCAGGGTCCTTTGTCACAGCGCCGATCCGAAAAGTCCCCTTTCCCCGTTTTGCTACCAGTTCAGCTTGAGCGCCAACTGGAATTGCCGCGGGTCCAGGGATGCCGTCGGCTCGCCGGCCCGGCAGGAAGACGCATCCATGGGATTACACAGCGGGCTGACATCGGCAACATTGAAACGATTGATCAGGTTGAACGCGTCGGCCATGAAAACCAGATTCACCCGCTCCGATATCGGAAAGATACGGGAGAGCCTCAGGTCCACCATCGTGACACCCGGCCGGGTAAAGGCATTTCGCCCGAGATTTCCGGTGCAGCCGAACGGGGGCGAGATCGATGTTGAACCCAGCTGCACGGTCTGGTCGCAGGTCGAGGGAACCGTGAAGGCGGTATTCTTGATGAACGGTGAAGATACTCCAGTAGTCCCCACCGAAGGCCGGTCGGTGTTCGCGCCGAAATCCAGATTGAAATCGGTCCCGGTGATCACGGTGAAAGGCCGGCCTGATGCGAACTCGATAATGGGAGAAACCACAAATCCTGCCAGCATTTTTCTATACCAGCCGGTGGATTTGCTTCCGAACGGACTTTCCAGAACTGCGCTGGCGACGAAGCGATGACGCTGGTCGAAGGTGGAATTGCTCCGCTCCAGGTCGGGCCGCCGGTTGTTTTGCGGTGATAGCAGCGTCTGCAGGTCCGTAGAGTCGTCAATGGCGTGGGCCCACGTGTAATTGACGTTGAACTCGAAATGTCTGGAAAATCGCTTGGCAATACCGAGGGTCATGCCGTGGTACATGGAGTTTCCCGATGACTCCTGCTGCATGACATCGCTCCACGCCACCTGCACTCCCGGGAAGCCTGTGGGGTATCCGGCTGACTTGGCCAGGGCTACCTGGGTATCGTAGCCCCCGGGGACGAGGGCCGCGAACGACGGATTCGGTCCCGATGGGCGGAAGAAGTTGAAGAAAGCCGCCGTCGCCACCGGCTGCCCCTCCAGGGCTGAGAGCGAAGCGGGGCATCCATTGAGGCGCCCGAGAATACCTGCGGCAGTGCCTGCACTGCCGCTCACCTGCAGCCCGCAACTCGATGCCGTGGCCGGGAGATTGGTCTTCGGCAGCGAAACGGAGACGGGGCTGGAAACGGAAAGTCCGGCTGCCAGCGCGTTGCGGTAGTTGGCCGTCAGGAGTCGGGGGTCTGTCGTGTTGACGTTGCGCGGGCGATTGAACTTCAGGCCGCGGGTGAAGGTATAGGCAATGCTGAGCCGGTAGTCTGCCGCAATCTCATGTTCCAGGGTCAGATTGGCCTGCTGGGCATACCCAAACTTGAAATCGCCTGCAGTGGGCAGCGTAAACGGCAGCAGGGGAATGGGGACGCCGGCTGACAGGAATCTCTGGTTGACGAAGAGGGACTCCGGCAGTTTCGCGTCGAAACGCTGCTCGTTGGGCAGGTAGCCGAGCGGCAGCGAGCCCGAGTTCAGAACCCCCTGAAAAATGGATGCTGCGTTCATGGCAGCGATCGGATTGGCCGTTGCAGCCGTCCTGGTCGGCGTGCCCCCTGACGCAAGCAGCTGAGTGGAAACCGCCCCTTCGGCGGTTGTTGAGTCGAACGCGACCGCCAGCAGGGGATGGTCGAAGAAGATCCCGTAGCCCGCGCGGACCACGGTCTTCATGTTTCCCTGCGGCGACCAGGCAATGGCGAACCGGGGCGACAGGTTGTTGTAATCGCGTGGAATCCCTTCCATCACGTTGAACGCAGCCTCGGCGGTCTCGTTAAGCGGCGTGGCCGCTTTGAACTTGTGGGTGAGTTCAATGTCGTAGCGCAAGCCGTAGTTCAGAGTGAGCCGGGGATGCAGACGCCAGCTGTCCTGAATGAAAAAAGCGAGCGGGTAGTTGTTGAAGGGCTTGTTCGATCTGCCGATGCCCTGCATAAACACCTGAGGCAAACCGAGTCCGTAAGCCTGGGGAGCGACAATGCTTGGCACGGCAACACTCCCCACGGATGCCGGCAAGCCGAGCTGCGTGGCTGTCAGGCCGCCAAAGTTGTAGAGCCCGCCGAAATTCAGCTCGAAGATCTGCTCCTTGTTGCTCCAGAGCTGGATGATGTTAATGTCGGCGCCCATCTTCAGGCTGTGTTTGCCGAAATTCCAGGACAGGTTGTCCGTCCACTGGTACCGGCGTTCGATGCGATCCACGGTCGAGAAAGGCTCACGTCCGAAGAAGGCAAAGCCGGTGATATTGACGCCCACCTGGCTACCTCCCGGCAGGTCCGAATACCCGTAGTGCAGACCCCGGCGCGCATACTGGAACCGCGCCTCGTTGAACAGATTGCTGCTCAGTGTGGATACATTCTGGCCGACGATCGCCAGGTCCCGGGATTGCTGCAGCGAGGTGCGCGAAGCCGCATTCTGGCCGAAATTCTGATTTTGTGCGTTTACCTGGATGCCCGTGACCCTGGATGGGGATACGCTGACGCGCACAAACGAGTTGTGGCGGTTGCTCCATTGATGGTCCAGACGCGCCGAATAGAACGAAGTCCCCTCCGATATCGGGTAATTGCCGATGAGTTTGCGGAGCGGGACATAGGACGCGGGCAGGCTGACCAGGTTCGCGCTGCTGCACGGCAGGTTCGGCGGCAGACAATCGATGGGGATCGGAAAACGTGCGCCGGGCGCCGACGGGACGCCGCGCTGGGTGGCGATCAATCCGGGATCGATCCCGTTCAGAGCCACGCTGGAACCCGAACCGGCCAGCGCAAAGAGCATCGCCGCCGCCTGGGCTCCAGCCGGGGTGCCGAGCACGGCGGGATTGTTCACAAAATCACGCTGCGCCGGTGTCAGCAGCAGCGTGACACCCGGCACGGCGGGTGTCGTCGCCGATACCAGACCGAAATTGTCCGCGCCGATGTTGGTAAACCCCGTTTCTTGCCGCCGTGTCGTTTCATACGAAAAAAAATAGAAGGTCCGGTCTTTCCTGATCGGCCCGCCGAGGGTGGCGCCCGTCTGGATGCGTGTGTATCCCTGCTTGACTGCTTCCACGTTCCCGGTAGCCGGATCGACGTTGACGGAAAAAGGATTGCGGGCCTGTAGGCTCTTGTGGCGCAAGTAGCCGAAGGCGTTGCCATGCAGGGCGTTGGTGCCGCTTTTGGTGACGATGTTGATCACGCCGCCGGTTGCCCGGCCGAATTCGGGCATGTAGTTGCTCATGATCAGCTGGAACTCCTGGACAGCTTCCTGGGATACAGTTGCCCGGATGCCGTTGGTCGAGTTGTCGACCGCGTCCGCGCCATCCACCGACACCTGGTTGGAGCGCGCCCGCTGCCCCTGGAAGTTCAGCCCGCTGGTCGGCGCGGCGCCGATGGAAGGAGAGCTGTCCCGCTGTGCCTGGGAGGCCGTCAGCGTAAAGTTGATGTAGTTGCGGCCGTTGATGGGAAGGTTGTCGATGGCGCGCTGGTCTATCGTTGATGCCACGGCAGTCTGCCTGGTCTGAATCAATTCCGCCGAGCCCGTGACCACAATCGTTTCCGAGCCTGTCGCCAGGCGAAGGCGGCCCTGAAAGTCGCCCGCCTGCCCGATCGTGAGGACGAGCTCCGGGCTCACCAGCCTGGCGAAGCCCTTGGCTTCGATGGTGAGTTCATATCGGCCGGGAGCCAGCCCGATGAAAAAACAGTTGCCGCTTTCGTTGCTCTGCCCTTCCCGCATGGCGCCGGTGCTGAGATTCTTCATTCTGATGTCAGCGCCGGGGACGGCAGCGTCCTTCGGATCAAGCACATGTACGGTCAGTTCGACCGTATTCACCTGCGCCTTGGCAATAAGGGAAAAACCCAGGTAAAGAATCAACAGCTGCATGCCGCATAACATTCTATGACCGAAGTGCATTCATCCTCCCCGGAGGCAGCGCATCCCTGCGAAACGTGCCCTTACAGCTAACAGACCGTACTATTAGGTTAAGGTTCAGATTGTCCGATGTTCTCCACCCGTGCAGCATACACCGGCGGCTTTCCCGAGCGCCCGGACAACGAGCTGGCCCCTATGTTAATGACTGCGGCCCGCATCAATCAAGACCTAAAATCGGCTGATGCCGATGATCTCCGGGCGGATTGTGGTGAAATTTCCGGGATCCTGTGATGCCAATCCTGCTAATATGGGGCGCTCAACGAGCCGGCCGCCCGGGAGCGGCCCTGACCGAATCGTGGAGATGTCGATGAAGGGGAAGTACCCTGAGTATCCTGCCGAACCGATTTCCGACATCCGGCAGATGTTTTTGCGCAGCTGTGAGCAGTTCAGCGGGCGCACCGCCCTGCAATACAAAGAGGCGGACCGGTGGATCCCGATCCGCTATCACGAGTTGCGCGCGGAGGTTGAGACGATCGCCTGCGGGCTGGCGGCAATAGGGCTTTCACCCTCCGAGAGCAAACTGGCGATTGTGGGCGACAACCGCCCGGAATGGGCGACCGCCTATCTGGCCGCCGCATGCACGGGCATCGTGTGCGTGCCCATCGACCGGGACCTCCGGGAGACCGAGGTCTACCATATCCTGTATCTCTCAGGCGCGCGGACTGTGGTCGGCGACGCGAGACACATGGACATGCTGCAGGAGATCCGCAAGAAGCTCCCGCAGCCGCTCGTTTTGATCAACATGGATGAGACCGGTGATACTGCCGATCCCATGTCATTCGCCCGCGTGAAGGCGCTGGGATGCGAGCGCATGGCGACGGGGAAAAACGATTTTCTGGAACGGCATGTCTCCCCCGACCATCTGATCGCCATCCTGTTTACCTCCGGCACTATGGGAAATTCCAAGGGCGTGATGCTGACGCACGGCAATATCGCCGCCAACATCTGCGATGTCGTCCGTTGGGTGAAGATTAGCGCCGAAGATCGCCTTTTGTCGGTGTTACCGATGCACCACAGCTACGAGTGCACAGTCGGCTTCCTGCTGCCGCTCTATATCGGCGGATCGGTATCCTATGCCGAAAGCTTGCGCCGGTTTGCCGAAAACGTGGCGGAAACAAAGGCGACAGCAATCCTGGGCGTACCCTTGCTCTGGCACAATGCCTACAAAAAGCTCGAGGCCGGCATGGCCGAGAAAGGACTCTGGAAGGTAAGGGCGGCCAAGAGAGTGGCCTCCGTGTGCCATGGGATTTTCCGGGTGGACATCCGCCGCAGGCTGTTTGGTGAAGTTCACCGGCGGTTCGGCGGCTCGCTGCGCCTGCTGATTTCAGGAGGCGCGGCGATCGATCCTTCCGTGGTGCGCGGCTTTCGCGAACTGGGCTTCAGCTTCCTGCAGGGATATGGGCTCACCGAGTCTTCGCCCATCATTTCGGCAAACCGCGACCGTGCCTTCAGAGACGCGTCCGCCGGGCTGCCGCTGCCGAGCGTCGAGGTGCGCATTGCCGCGGACGGAGAGATCCTGGCGCGTGGGCCCAACATCATGAAAGGTTACTACAATAATCCCGAGGCTACCCGGGAAACCCTGGAGGACGGCTGGCTGCATACCGGCGACCTCGGCTATCTGGATGAGGACGGTTTTCTTTTTATCCAGGGACGAAAAAAGAGCGCCATCGTCACTCCGGGGGGCAAGAAGGTCTATCCGGAAGAAGTCGAAGCCGAGATACTCAAGTCGCCCTTTGTGCTGGAGTGCCTGGTGTGGGGCCACCAGAGCGGCGACCCGAATGATCACGCGGAAGTCCAAGCCATTGTCGTGCCGAATACCGATTACTTTGTCAGCCAGGGGCTGGAGAAAGACGGCAGCGTTGGCCCCGCTACCGTCGAGTCGATATTGCGGCGCGAGGTGAAGCAGAGATGCCTGCAACTCGCCCCCTTCAAGCGTGTGACCCGCCTGACGGTGCGTTTCGAGGAGTTTGAAAAGACCGCGACCCGCAAGATCAAGCGTTACCTGTACACCGGCAAAGCGGCGGATCTGTGGACCCAGGAACCCTCAGGCCAGCCTCCTGACGCCGCTGATCGGCACCACGAAATACACGAAACATAAAGACACACGAATCCGGATAGGCCTGGGGATCAGAAGATGCCGGCCACGCCGTGCCACCCGGTGGAGCTCGTTCCATACCGGGCGTCTCTCAGCCATAGGCCTCATCGCGGTATTGCCACGACCCAAGAGGCGCACCGCCAAGACACGAGGACGCGGAGATGCAAAACCGGAATGCTCCGATCGGTTGACTTTGCGCGTCCGAGTCGTTGCGGTAAAGTTGTCTTGACAGCCGCTCACGGCCCCTCTCGCACCCGTCGACGCATGAAGACGTTTGGGATCGGGATCGGGGTCGTAATCGCAGTCGCTGTCGGCTTTTGAATCCTTACGGCAGCCAGACCGACTGCGATCGCGACGCCGACCGCGATCCCGATCCCGATCCCGACCCCGACGTTCCAGGTCGGAGGTCGGAGGTCTGGGGTCGGAGGTCGGTGTTTTCGGAACAGATCGCAGAGCAAGTGCAGGGAATCACCACGGGCGGCCGGACCTTATCTTTTCGGAGCGGCAATGCCGAAGTCGAAGCCCGGATGGGTCAGGCTCAGCAGGAGCAGATATTCGCCGGGTTGCAGGTCCCTGTCCGGCGTAACCGAGAAAGCGCCGTCGGCGTATACTGTTACCGTCAGGCTCTGGATCTCCTTTCTCCGGAATCCGCCCTTGTTGTCCGTGGCCACGGCCGAAGCTGACGTCTGAAGTGTGCGGCTGTCCTTCCGCCGTGTCAGCTGAACCATGACCGCATCCGCCGGGGAGCCGATGCCCCGGACATATAACGTCGGCCTCGGCACGGAGAGCTGCATGGGAGCCCTGGCGCCGCGGTAGACGATAGTAATATCCGGACGTTCAATTCCGCCCGCTTCAAGAAACAGTTCCAATCCCTTTGTCCGCGTGTCGGCCAGGGAAGCGGGTTCGACCCTGATCCACTGCAAGTCGCCGGAACGGAGGTATACTCCCGGCAAGGCCGGGATATCCGGCGCCGCATTCGCAACCTGCGGCCATAACAAAAGCAGGAAAAGCAAATGATCCATAGATACAATCGTAGCACAGAGGCTTATTGGGGGAGCAGTTCGTTATGCGCTGCGGCGCACCCGATGACGCAGGAAAACATTCGGCGGCGGAATCGGGATCGTGCAGATGAACTTTCGATGCCGATACCGATCCCGATTCGGGCCCCGAAATCCCCGGGCTTTCGGTCTATTTTCGCAGCAGAAGCACATGATTTGTCCGCTGCCGTTGGTGATGCCTTGCATGCCGGTTTATACTACGCCTGTCCGATCCGGGTCCTGGTGCCGGATGTTCGTTCGAGGTTGGACGGATGGTCGGACAGGCCCATTGAGGAGGTTCTGTATGGCTGCTGCTGTGAAAACGTTCCTGCTTGTGAAGCGCGCGGATCTGATAGCCGTCCTGTGTTTGGTGCTGTTTCATGCAGGCGGGCTCTTCGCCCAGACCATTCCAAGTCCCGAGTCCGTGCTGGGTTATAGACCGGGCGCCGATTATCACCTGACCCGGTACACCGAGTCGCTGGCATATTTCCAGAAGCTGGCAGCCGCTTCCGACCGGATCAGGCTGGAGGGGGTCGGGAAGACTTCCGAAGGGCAGGACTGGTACATCGCCATTATTTCCTCATCGGAAAACCTGAAAGACCTTGATCGTTATCGCGACATCGCCCGCCGCATCGCGCTGGTGCAGGATCTCAACGATGAGTCGGCGCGCAAGCTGGCACGCGAGGGGAAGGCGATCGTGCATGTTGACGGCGGGCTGCACTCGACGGAGTGCGCCGGCGCCGAGCACACGATCCAGCTGGCCTATGACCTGCTATCGGGTGCGGACGATCCCCAGATCCGGTCGATCCTGGACAACGTCATTCTGGTGCTCTGGTTCTCGCTGAATCCCGACGGGCAGAACATGGTGGCGGACTGGTATCGCCGCAACCTGGGCAGCGAGTTTGAAGTCAGCCCGATGCCCTGGCTGTACCAGAAGTACGTCGGCCACGACAACAACCGCGACGGCTACATGAACAACATGATCGAGTCGCAGGCGGTCACGCGGGTGTCGGTGGAGCGGTGGTTTCCGATGGTATATTACAACCATCACCAGACGGCGCCTTTCCCGACGCGCATCTGGATCCCGCCCTTCGCGGAGCCGATTTCCAGCAACGTGCATCCCCTGATGTGGCGCTGGACCAACGTGTTCGGCACCGCCATGGCTTCCTACCTGGACCAGCACGGCATGCCCGGATCGGTCCACCGCACTGGATTCGACGACTGGTACCCGGGATTCATTGACGGCGTCAACAACTACCGCAACACCATCTCCTTCCTTACCGAGACCGCACTCTATCGCTACGCGACGCCCCGCTTTTACACGGTGCAGGATTTCCCCAAGGAGTACCAGGAGCTGCGGCAGGAGGTGTTCTACTCGAGCCCCTGGAAGGGTGGCTGGTGGCGGCTGGGAGACGCCGTGCGCTACATGGTAGGCGCATCCATGTCGGTATTGGACACGGCTGCGAAATACCGTGAGGAGATCATCTACAATCGCTACCAGGCGGGACGCGACGTGATCAGGCGGTTTGCCAAGGAACCGCCGTTTGCGTTCGTCGTGCCGGCGCAGCAACGAGATCCGCAGACCGCCGCCGTGATGGTGGAGAAACTGCGCGTCAACGGGGTCCGCGTCCACCAGGCGACGCAGCCGGTCCTGGTCAATGGACGGGAGTGTCCGGCGGGAAGCTGGGTGATCCTGATGGACCAGCCGTTTGCCCTGCTGGCAAAAGAGCTGATGGAAGTGCAGAAATATCCGGACCTGAGAGTGTCCCCCGGAGGTGAGCCGGATTTGCCTTACGACGTAGCCGGCTGGACTCTGCCATTCCAAATGGGCGTGGAGGTTCTCTCCCTCTCCGCTCCTCCGGACCAGGGCTTCCGAAGCCGGCTCCGGCCTCTCGACAAGATCACTCCGCCTGCCGCGGCCATTACGGGCTCGGGCGCGACTTTCGCCTTCGACCGTCAAACCAGCCAGTCTTTCCGGGCGGTCAACCGCATCCTCAAGGCGGGCGGGAACATCTCGTTTGCCAGGAAGGAGCTTGCGGCAGGCAAGATGCGCCTGGTTCCCGGAGCCGTTGTGGCCACAGGCATCCCGCAGCAGCAAATCCAAAGCCTGAGTACGGAACTCAGCCTGCCGGTCCAGGCGCTGAACTCGGTGAGCGAACCGCTGACTGCGGTCAAGGCGCCGCGCATCGGCCTCTACTCTTCCTGGGTTGCGAGCATTGATGAGGGCTGGACCCGCTGGCTTCTCGAGCAATTCGAGTTTTCCTACAAGGATGTGCGCAATGCGGAAATCCAGTCCGGCCATTTGCGCGACGGCTATGACGTGTTGATCTTCGCCGAAGCCGGCACCGCCACCATCATGGATGGCCATGCCGTCGGTACACTGCCCGCCGAATATACCGGCGGGATCGGCGAGACGGGCCTGATCCGGCTGCGGGAGTTCGTCCGTGACGGGGGCACGCTGGTGATGCTCGGCAATGCCTCACTCTTCGCCATCGAGCGCTTTAACCTGCCGGTGAAGAATGCACTTGCGGGACTGAAAAGCACCGAATTCTTCTGCGCGGGCTCGATCCTGCGGACCGAGGTGAAGGACGCCGGGCATCCGCTCACGTACGGATTGCCGCCGGATCCGGCCGTGTTCTTCGCCCGCAACGCCGCATTCGAGACCGAACGCGACTTCAAGGGGAGCGTTCTGCTTACGTTTCCCAAGGATGACAATCCGCTGATGAGCGGCTACCTGCTGCACCCGGAAAAGATCCAGGGGAAAATCGCCGCGCTCGATGCCGCGTACGGCCGCGGGCACATCATCCTGACCGGTTTCCGGCCGCAATGGCGCGGGCAGACCCACCTGATGTTCAAGCTGCTCTTCAATTCCCTGTACTACTTCGGCCAGGTCGCTGATGCCGTTCCTGCCTCGGCCCAGCCCGAACGGACAGGTCTCGAGGCGGACTGGGTCAAGATCACCGACGCGGTGCACGCGGAGCTTCAGAAGGTGCTGGCGCAGGGACAGAAGCTCGCCGGAGCCCGGGGCGCGCAGGCGCTCGAGGAGGGGAAACAGTACGACGCACTTGTTCAGCAATTTCAGACGGTGCAGATGGCGGCCATCGACGAGTTCAGGGGGCGCGCCGGTGCACGCGCGGCTGCAAAACTGGATGAATACCGGACGCAGCTCAAAGCCGCGCTCCTGGATATCCGCGGCAAAGATTATGCCGCCGTCAAGTTCAGCTTCAATGACCTGCTGCTGCAATTCCGGCTCAGCGCGCTGGAGCAGGAAATCCGCGAACTGGTCAAGTGAGCCTGGAAGCGGTTGAAGCCGCTATTTCCCGGACCGCTTTACGCGCGTCATGTAGAAGGTGACGGAATCGACCTTCCCATTATTGTCGTAGCCCCAGGTTTCATTGTGGTGGTCCGCATCGACGAAGGTGATGGCGAGCTGCCTCATGAAGCCATCCCCGGGACGGATGTTGGTGCCATCCTTGAAATCAAAGGCCACCTGTTTCGGATCGTTCGAAGGCACGGCCCGCATCCTCGGCTGGTTGTGGGCGGCACAGTAGTGCGTCGCGAGCAGGTCCGTCTTGTCCACGTGAAACATCGTGACCATCTCTTCGGGCGTTCCCGCTCCCATCCAGTGCATCACCGCTGAGCCGTCGCCGGTCATGCGCACAGAGATGTGCGTCGTTATTTTCTTGCCCCCCTCCGTGACATAGCCTTCCCATTCACCGACCAGGGTTTTGATCTTTTCCCATTGGGGAGTGCTCGTGATCACGGAACCATGGGTGCCTTTTTCCTGTCCCGGCAAGTTGAAAGCGCTCAACACAAGAGCCACGAACAGCGCGATTGCAGTCTGCTTCATACACACCTCCAGAAGATCCATTCTGCGGCTGCGGACAGCCTATGTCAACGTACAGCCCTCCGCACCTCTCCTCATGCCTGTTCCGAAAACAGGACGAAAGCCACGAATGTCGGGATCGGGATCGGTATTGAAGCCCACATCATCACGACCCCGACCCCGATCCCGATCCCGACCCCGAACATCTTCATGCGTCAACGGGTGCGCCGCGGAGCATGAGAGGGAGGGGGCTGACCCCAATACTATTACCGCTGCGGAGATGCTAAGATGGAAGCACGTGGTCGTTCGGCTATTTCCCAGGGAGGCGCATGATGATAACCGGGTTCTGTTTGCTTGGCCTGGCAGCACTGGATTTCAATCTCGAGGCGCCGGATTACACGATTGAGGCTGTTCGCTACGGCACGATCCCGCAGTTTCGGGTTTCGGGGCTGGTGGTCGGGGCGCCGGCGTCGGAACGGCTCGACATCCCGCTTGTCTTCTGGCTGGTGCGCGGCGGCGGCCGCGACATATTGCTGGATGCCGGCTGTCACCGGCAGCCATGGATCGATCTATACAAAGTGACTGAATTAACCGCGAAGATTCTGTATGGCCCTGGTTCACAGTTCCTGAATTTTCCTTCTTCCAATAATTGCTCTGCCTTTTCAAAGGACGGCAACAGACAGTGTTCGTTCCTCCCTGCGTTCTCTTGACATTTCGTCTTATTTGTTCTATTATGTAGAACATAAGGTACCGACATGGGAAAAGGCGAATACCTCGGAGAATTTGAGCAAATAGTCCTCCTGGCGGTACTTCGCTTGGGCAAAAATGCTTATGGCGTGACGATCCTGGAAGAGATTGAGAAACGTACAGAAAGATCCGTCATGATCGGTGCGGTTTATGCGACGTTGGATCGGTTGGAGAAGAAGAGATACATCTCCTCAAAAGTTGGCGACCCAACGCCGGAGAGAGGTGGCAGGGCAAAACGATTTTTCAAAGTAACAGCGCAAGGATCCGCGGCGTTGGAGCGATCTCGCAAGATTCTCGAAAACATGTGGGCGGGATTGGATCCCATAGTGGAGGAACCTTGAGTCGGAATTTCAATGAGGTCAAGCCGCCGGAAGTGGCCGAGCGGGTTCTTCTGTTTTTACTACCAGCTCAGGTCCGCGATGACATCGCAGGCGATTTGTCTGAACTATACACAACCGCCATAGTACCGAGTTGCGGAGTCAACAGAGCCAGACTCTGGTACTGGCGCCAGGTTGTCTGCTCCATGCGCCTTTTCTTCAGGTTTCGCAGGAATCCACAAAATGCATTGACGCTCTGGAAAGGACGGATTCATATGTCCAAACCGACGCGCGAGGCTGTTCCTTTCCACCCTGGAATTTCGATGCACCACATACAGGTGGGCGGCGGCCTAGCTGGCTTTCTTTTCGTTTTTGCGACGGTCTTCAGCTTTGCGGTCGGCATCCCGGCCATGCGGGGACTGCTTGTCATTACCACTATCCTCGGGATCCTCGGGGCGGGGCTCGTTTTCTACTGGCACAAGCGGCACGCAATCAAGATTCAACGTCTCGACCTGCACGAAGAGAAACGAAATCGCCCAGAGTGACGGAACGAGCCGATCCCCAACCCGACGACAGCCCGATTTCGTATTTGAGAGCCTCCGATCATTTCCGGTTCGGTGGTAAACCGCCCGGAGCTCTATCTGCTACTGGACTTGGCCACCAAGGGATTTTATGGTTCTTGGGGGGATCGGAAGACGGACAAAACCCATTCTGCAACTACCAATGGTTTTTCTTCCTGACGATGCCGACAGCTGCGGCGCAAGCGCAGGAGCCGGAGCGAGTCCTGAGTCTCAACTCAATCCGGCTCGCAGGCTATCATGATGCGCACCGCCTCCTGCCAGCGTTCCCGGCAATACTTGACGCGCTGTCCGGCTGATCGTGCCGGGGCGGATCGCAGGCTACTTCTTGGCGGCTGCGGCTTTATCCTCCAGAGTGTCAAGAACGGATCGCCAGCGGAACTTTTCGCCGATGCCGCGGACGTAGTAATCCATCCACGCCATTTCGCTCATCGCCTTGGCCAGCTGGTTGCGCGCATCGGGAATACCGTGGCTCTGGCCCGGATACATGAACAGCTCTGCCGGTACGCCAAGCCTCTGCAGCGCCATATACAGCTCCACGGACTGAGGGCTCGGCACGCGCGGATCCCCCTCTACGACGTGGATCATGGTCGGGGTTTTGGCGGCCCTGATGTACTTCAGCGGCGACTGGTTCCAGTACGCGTCAAAATCGTCGTACGGCAGCCGGTTGCCCAGGTAGAACTGCCGGTTGCGCTGAACGTCGCTCTGCGCATACATCGAGATCCAGTTCGATGTGCCTGCCCCCGTGCTGATCGCCTTGAAGCGGTCCGTGTGCGTGAGAATCCAGTTGGACCAGTGTCCACCCGCGCTCCATCCGAGCGCGCCCATGCGCTCGCCATCTGCGATGCCCTGGGCGATCAGGTAGTCGACGCCCGACATGATGTCGTCGAATCCCGGCGGAAAGTAGTTGCCGACGATGCCGGTTTTGTGTGCTTCGCCGTAGTTGGTTGAGCCGCGGTAGTTCGGGCGGAGCACCGCATAGCCGGCACCCGCGTAGACCTGCGAGCCATAGCCGCCGTTGAAGCCGAGCACGTCGGCCGATGCCGGTCCGCCGTGAATGGCGACGATCAGCGGATAGCGCCGGCCCGGCTGATAACCGACCGGCCTGACGAGCACGCCGCCGACCATGCGGCCGTCCTTCGACTTCCACGTGATTTCCTCCTGCTCGCCGAGGAGGAAACCGCGGACCTGCGGATTCGCGTCCGTGAGCTGGATCCAGGACGAACGGTTGGCTACCTGGTCGATGGTCGCCGCCGTGAAAAGGGTCGGCGGCGTCATGCCGTCGGTGTAGTTGATGAGCAGCACCACGCTGTCTTCGTTGCGGCTGACGGAGAGCGACGCCTTTTCGTTGGTAATCTGCCGCACCGTGTCCTTCTGCACGTCAAGCGCCATCAGCTGGTTGGTCGCGCGCACGCCCTCGTTGAAGTAGATGGTGTTGCCGTCCTTCGACCAGAGGCCGATGGTGACGTCGCCGTCGAAACCGCCGCCCAGTTTGCGCCAGGATCCGCCGCTGTCGCCGACGGCGCGCAGGTAGACGCGCTGGTTCTTCATGCTGTACTGCTTGAGGTCGTCGGGCGCCGAGAACGCGACCCAGCGCCCGTCCGGCGAGAAAGCCGGGCCGCTCTCGCCGACTTCGGTATTGCTGACGAGGCGCTCGATGCGCCCCGTCGCCACCTCCATGAGATACGGATCGCTGTTGATGTTCTGTTCCGTGATGTTCCGCTTATAGCGGTCGGCGGAGATCCCGCGGAATCCGATCCATTTGCCGTCGTCCGAAATCGAGAAGTCCGCTACCGTAATCGAAGTGTCGTGCGTCAGCTGCCTGGTCTCCCGCGGATCGAGATCGAGCGCCCAGAGGCTGCTGAGGGGTGTCTCCTGGTTGCGGATGTTGACGGTGAATTTTTTTTCGCGCCGCAACTTGTCGTCGGCGTCCGCGCGTTCCCCGCCGGCGAAGTAGATGCGGCGGCTGTCAGGCGCCCACCGCCAGGCGCCGATACCTGCGGGCTGCTTCGTAAGCTGCTCGGCTTCCGCCGTGTCGATCTCCGCGACCGCCAACCGGTACAGCTGCTCTTCTCCCGATTTGCCGCTGCGAAATGCCAGCCACTTGCCGTCGCGACTGAAAGCGAAGGTCGAAACGCCTTCCTTGGCATCCGTGATGCGGCGCGCCTCGCCCCCGTCGGGCCGCATCAGATACAGCTGGCTCTGGCTTGCCGAGGCAGAAGGAGCCTCGCGGTTCGAGGCAAACACAAAAAAGCCGCCCGCCGGCGACCATCGCGGCGCGGATTCGTTCTTGTCTTTGGTGAATGTCATCTGCCGGGTTGAGGCGACACCCTGCTGAAGCGAGACCAGGTAGATGTCGGTCTGTTGCCGCGCTTCCTTCCAGTCGGGCGTGGAAATCGTGTACAGGAGCATGCGGCCATCGGGGCTTGGTTCCGGCGAACCCGCCTGCCGCATGAGTTGCATGTCGAGGAAGGTCATGGAGCGTTTGCTGGTAGCGCTCTGACCTTGCGCCGCCGCGCGCATGAATGCGTGCTGACCTGAAAACAGGAAGACTGCCAGAAAGGAAAGAGCGGCTTTTGCCGCACAAGAACGAAGAGACGACATGACTGCCTCGCGGAGAGAGTGTTTGCGGATAACCCGATCTGAAGGTCGGGGCAACCCCTGCCTGCCATCACAGGCAGGCGGTCGTTTGTCTTTGCCGCTCCGAGGATACCACGATCGCCGGCCGGAACAGTCCGGATTATGACCGCCGCGCTTCCTGCACGGCGGGATCTGACCGGGTCCGGCATGCTGTTCCGAAAATACCGACCTCAGACCTCCGACCTCCGACCTAAAACCAAGATGCTGACTGATTTGGTTTTCATGCGTCACAGGGCGCGCCACGAGGAGCGTGAGGGACTGTTCCGAAAATAGAACAATAGCCACGCGTGTCGGGATCGGGATCGCTATCGCGATCGGTGCCGAAGGCTCATCTGCACGGTCCCGGGTCCGATCCCTTTTCATGCGTCTGCAGGTGCGCCACCGGCGCATGAGAGGCTGCTCCCAAATGAGCGGCGTTCCGGGAGGTCACTGATGGCTCAGCCTTGCGGCCATGGTTTCCAGACGGGCCATGCCGCGCTGGACTACAGGCATGGGCGCTCCGAAGCTGAATCTCACAAAGGATTTCAAACGGGGCGGATCACTTCTGTGCCGGGCAGGATTCACATCGAAGAACTCGCCAGGCACGGTGATCACTTTTTCTTTCAGGGCTGCGCGAAAGAACTGGAATCCATCATCGAGTGGCGGCGGCAGGTTCTCCACGGATCCCCAGCAATAGAAAGTGCCTTCCGGTTCGCGGGGCAGGGTCACGCCCATGCTCTTGAGGCGTTCCAGCATGAGATCGCGCTTGAGCCTGAACGCGTCGCGCATCGCCTGCGTCTCCTGGCGGGCGTGCGCAGGCTCCACCAGCGGCACCGCTGCACGCTGCAACCAGCGCGGAGCGCCCCCGTCGATGGCACTGCCGGAGCAGGTCAGGGTTTCAATCCATTCGGCCGGCCCGAGTGTCCAGCCGACTCGCCAGCCCGGGTAGCGATAATTCTTGGTCAGGCCGTCCAGGATCATCACCGGATCTTTGTCGACGTCCTCCACAAAAGAAGCTGCGCTGACGGGAGCCGGCCCGTTCCAGACGAAATGGGAGTAAAACTCGTCGAGAATGAGCGCGGCGCTGTGCTGCCGCGCGATCGCCACCCAGGACTTCAGCTCAGCATCCCGTATGACGCGGCCGGTCGGATTGCAGGGGTTGGAAATGAGCACGGCATTCAGACCGGACCGGAGGATTGCCTGATCGAGTTGCTGAACGGGGATGGCAAATCCGTTCTCGACAGAGAGAGGCAGATGGATCGGCGTAATCCTGGGGATGCCGCCGAGCAGGTCCTCATAGGCGGTGTAGTCAGGTGTGAAATAACCGATGCGGATTTCACCGAGCGCCCAGACAGCACGCATGAGACCCAGGCGTCCTCCTGCGGTGATCGCGACGTTCGCGGCGGTGTATCGCGATCTCATGCCTTGTCGGAACAGCCGGTTGTAGAGGGTTGCGACAGCCTCCCGCAACTCCGGCAATCCTGCCACCGGGCCGTAGGCGTGGTCGTCGGGGTGTATGGAGATCTTGCAGACGCGTTCCGGAGCTCCCGGCAGAGGGCCGACCTCGGGCATGCCCTGCCCCAGATTGCACCAGTCCGGTTGCTCGGCGTAGTAGCCGAGCTTGGCGGCTTCCGCTACAACGTAGATGACGCCCATGTAGGGCACGTCGCGCAGCGGGCCGGGCTTCATTGCCATCGTCGGTTCCTCCTGTTCCGAAAATAGAACGAAAGCCACCAATGTCGGGGTCGGGATCGCAGTCGGTTTGGCTGCCGTAAGGATTCAAAAGCCGACAGCGACTGCGATTACGACCCCGACCCCAATCCCGATCGTTTTCATGCGTCACCGGGTGCGCCAAAGGCCCATGAGGAGCTGCTCCGAAAAAACCGACCTCAGACCTCCGACTTCCGACCTCAGTGCCATGGCAAGCAAGCGGGACCCGGCCGCCGAGGCTGTCTCAAAACTCGGCCTGGGGCGAAGCCCCAGGATGCTATCGCAACAAGAAAAAGGGCCGAAGACCCGCCCTATATTTTAGTTTTAAGACAACCTCGCCGGCCCGGACTGCTGAGACGCCCACAGGCAAAATCCCGGCGCCCCCCTTGCGCTGCCGGATGGTTTACCTGCCTCCCAGAGCGGCCAGCTGTGCACGCGCATCGTAGCCATATTCGGCTGCGGTCCTGACCGTAAGGGTGTCGGGCACAGTCACCGGTGGTTCTCCCTTGATCGATTTGACGAGGTCGAAAGCCTTGGATACCGCCGCTTCTTCCCCTTCGATGGAAAGCACCACGGCTCCTTCAGAACCGCCTACACCGCCCGAGGCGACGTGAGTCGCCTTTACGCCGGCGAGCACGGCGAGGGCCTGAATCTCAGTGAGGACCTGACCGAGCACCACGGGTGTGAGACGCGCCGGCAGTCCCATGCTGTATGTAAAGTAGTACAAGCCCGAGTGTTTGGCGGCTTCCATGACGGAAGGTATGAGCTTTTCCAGCCCGACCGGTAGAATCAGATGGGATCCCCTCGGCGTAACGATCGGCCAGGCCATCCCTATGGTACCACCCACGAGCGAGGAGGTCAGGATGCCCGCATTCCCCTCGGGATCTATGGCGTTGGCGCCCTTGATGAAGACGTCGTCCGGCCCGAAGCTGCGAATCTCGACATTGGAATCGGCGCCCTCGACCACTTTGCCCTCTCGGATGACGTGACTGGAGCAAGCCGGCGGCCCGGAGTTACCGGTCGTGATGCCCGCACACACCATGCCGAAAGTCAGGCCCGCTTTCGGCTCGATGCGAATCCCCAGCAGTTCTTCGGTAACATAGGCATTAGTGATTCCGCGGCCGATGATGATCGTTCCGTGCTGCCACGCATGGCGCACCTCGGGCAAGGCGGCTGTGGCCTTTGCGAGCAGTCGCCGCGACTCCGCTGGATTCAACACAACGAGTGCCGCCACCCAGTTCCTGTTTCCCGGTTGTTTGCCAGGTACCGCTATCTCATAAAACATCGATGTTGTCTCCCAGCTGCTTTGAAAATAGAACGAAAGCCACGAATATCGGGATCGGGATCGAAAGCCTATGTAACGATCCCGATTCCGGTCCCGACCCCGGACGTTTCATGCGCGCGGGAGCGCCGTAGGCCCGTGAACTACTGCTTCGAAAATAGTACGAAAGCCACAAATGTCGGGATCGGCATCGAAGCGCACATCATCCCGATCCCGATTCCGACCCCGAATATTTTCATGCGCCATCAGGTGCGCCGCGGCGCATGAAAGCCTGCTGCCGAGGAGGCATTCTTATCCGGGGCTCCCGGGAGAAACAACGAAAAAATGGCTTGAGCATGCACTGGAGAAGCCTGCCGCCGAAACTTCTATGAATGATCGGCGATTTCCGGATATGATCCTGCGCACGGAATTCTGAGGAGATAAGCCGATGAGTACAGCAGCATTTCCCGAGTTTGTCACCAACCTCCCCGAGGCTGACATTCCATTCCCCGGCGTGCACGGCAGGATTTCGCAGGCCCCGAACCATCAAATCATATTTATGGACATCGAACCCATTGGCAAGGTGGCGCCGCACCGGCACGGGGAGCAGTGGGGCATTGTGGTGGAAGGGGAGATGGAATTATCTATCGGAGGAATGACACGGAGGTATCTGGCCGGCGACTCGTACCACATACCTGCCGACGTCGAGCACGCCGCCACATTCCTGACTCGGGTGCGTGTGATTGATGTTTTTGCCGATGCTCACCGGTACCGCGCAAAGTCCCACAGCAATCCTTAAGGCCGGCCCTCGGCTTTGTTTCATGGAGTAGGGAAGACCAGGCCCGCGGCAATTCGACCGGTCGGGAGCATTTGATTTGCCTTAAGATTACAGGTTCCTTATAATTTATTCATGAGAGAAAGGGAGCGACCGCTTTTGCTGCTGGCTGTCGCGCTGCCATGGCTAATGGCGGCATGCGCGCAGCCGATGGAGAGCGAGGATCCTGATATCCGCCGGGCCGCTATCGAGGAGATAACCGATCAGGCGCTGCTGGCCAAGGTGGCTTTTGAGGACAATGCCTGGTTTGTCCGGGCAGCCGCAATGGAGAAGCTCACCGATCAGAGCCTGGTGGCCAGGATGGCCGTCGAAGACAAGGACGCGTATGCTCGGCGGCGCGCCGTTGAGAAGCTGGCTGATACGGAACAGGCGTTATTCACCAGGGTGGCGCTGGAGGACAAAGATGCGGGGGTCCGGGCCGTTGCGGTCGAGAAGCTCACCGACGAGGTTGTACTGGCCAAGATAATACTGCAAGACAGGGACGTGGATGTCCGTCAGGTCGCGATCGACAAACTCGCTGACCCGGTGGTGCTGGCAAAGGTGGCGCTGGGGGATGAGCACCCGCGCGTCCGCGCCGTCGCGGTCGGAAAGCTCACGGATCAGGCGGCGTTGGCCAAAGTGGCGCTCGAAGGCAAGGACCCGAAGGTTTGTCTGATCGCCGTCGAGAAGCTCACCGACCAGGCGGCGCTCGCGAAGGTGCGGATCGAGGCCAAGGACGAGGCGGCTCGCCGATCTGCAGCCAGCCGGATTAACGACCTACACGACAAATAAAAGCGACAGGGAACTCAAGCACCCAATCAAGGAAAGGGAGATTTTTCGGGCCATTATGCGACGAGAGGCGGTCTGAAGGTCAGGCTGCACATCCTGTCGATTGGCCCGCAGCTCTCCTACCGAGTGAATAACAAGGTTACCCCGTTTGTTCACGTGCTGTTCGGAGGCGGTTGGGCAAGCGCGGGCTTCGGCGACCTCAGCGTTTCAAACGCCGCGTTTGCCATGAACATAGGTGGTGGTCTGGACTGGATAGCTCACAAACGCTGCGCCGTCCGCGCGATTCAATTGGACCTTCTGGTCACACGTTTCGGTCCGGATGCCTCCACGGATCCCCGCATCTCCGCCGGCGTAGTCTTTCGCTTCGGGTCGAAGTAATGATGGGGCGCGCAGCCGCCAGGCAGCGCGCCCTTCGCCGCAGGGCAGAGGTCGGCAACAGGATTGTTGGGAGCACGAGCGCGCGGACTTTCCGGGCCAATGCTGCACCATTTTCAGAATGCACTTCACTTTAAATCGCGCCAGTTGGTGCCTGGTGCTGTCAACGTCAGGCTCGATTCTGTGCGTCGATTGCCGCACGAGGCCGCCGACTCCGGATTGCTGAGTCCCAACCTCTTCCTTACGTGACGCCATGCTATGGCTCTGAGATCATGGTTGCATGTGACGGTGTTCGCGATTAGGCTCTGAGCAAGGGAGATGGCCGTCTGTCACCGGCCTTTTCTTGACGCTTGCTGATTCGGGCGCCCTACTTTCGACCAGGGGATGATGCATGAATGAGTTCTACCAGGATTTCCGTTTTGCGGTTCGCATGGTGGGCAAGAATCCGGGATTTTCGCTGGTGGTGATCCTGGCGCTTGCCCTGGGCATAGGCGCAAATACGGCGATCTTCAGCGTCATCGACGCTGTCCTCCTCCGCTCGCTCCCCTATCCCGATCCGGACCGGCTCGTAATGATCTGGGGCAATTTCGTGGGCATCGGCTTGCCGAAGAACCAGAACTGGATCTCCGCGCCGGAGTTTGTGGACATCCGCCAGCACAGCCAGTGTTTCTCGCATGTCGCCGCATATGCCGGGAGCAGCTTCAACATCATGGCCGGCAATGTTCCCGAACGGATCGACGGCGCCGTGGCGACTGCTGATTTCTTCACCACGCTGGGGATGCAGCCCCACCTGGGACGGCTGTTCGGGCCCGGAGACGACCAGCCTGGGAATGACGATGTGGTAATTATCGGCCACGGTTTGTGGCAGAGGCGTTTCGGAGCAGATCCTGCCTTGCTGCAGAGACCGATCACCGTCAACGGCCGGCCCTACACGGTCATAGGCATTGCGCCTGCCGGATTCCGCTTTCCGGAAAAGGCTGAGATGTGGACTCCCCTGGCCTTTTCCACCGACGCGCTCAGGAGCCGCGGTGCGCATGGCTACCAGGTGATTGCGCGGATCAAGCCGGAGCTTTCGCCGGGCCAGGCGCGCGCCGACGCGCAGACTGTGACCGACCGGATCATTAAGGACAATCGAGATTACCCGTACGATAAATTCCAGTTCCACCTCATTCTGAATCCGATCCTCGAGGAGATGGTGGGGGATCTCCGGACCGCTTTGTGGATCATCATGGCATCGGTGGGCTTTGTCCTCCTGATTGCGTGTGCCAATGTCGCCAATTTGCTGCTGGTGAGGGCGGGCATCAGGGAAAGGGAACTGGCTATCAGGACGGCTCTCGGAGCCGGCCGGTGGCGTCTCATTCGACAACTCCTGACAGAAAGCACTCTGCTGGCATTCCTTGGTGCCGCCCTCGGTCTGCTTTGGGCGCACTGGAGCCAGGGAGTCCTGATTCGCATCGGGTCCGTCAGCTTCCCCAGAATTGCTGCAGCCCGGCTCGACATGCGCGTGCTGGGCTTCACCCTCCTGGTCGCAATCATTACCGGGCTCGTGTTCGGCATAGTGCCCGCCTTGCATGCGTCCCGGGTTCCGCCCGATGCGCTCAAAGAAGGCGGACGTGGATTGACTGCCGGCAGAGGCACGCAAGTGCTCAGGCGCTTTCTTGTTGCAGGGGAGATCGCGCTTTCGCTGATCCTGCTCATCGGAGCTGGGCTTCTGCTGAAAAGCTTTTACCGGCTGCGGCAGGTAAATCCGGGATTTCAACCCGAGAGAGTCCTGACGTTCCGGCTGTCCCTGCCTTCTTCTTCCTATCCGGAATCATTCCAGGTCACGAACTTCTATCGCGAAATCCTGCGGCGGATCGAATCTTTGCCCGGCGTCACCTCTGCCGGCGCAGTGTCCGCTTTGCCGCTCAGCGGCTCAGGTTCCTCCGGCACCACCACCGTGGAGAGCCGGGCGGTAGCGCCCGACAATTCGTCCCCAGAGGCGGATTGGCGTGCTGTGACTCCCGGCTTTTTCGAGGCATTGGGAATCAAGCTCATCAGCGGACGCGACTTCAGTGAGCGTGACACAGAGAAGTCGACGCCGGTGGCGATTATCGACGAGACAATGGCCCGCACTTACTGGCCTCAGGAGGATGCGATCGGCAAGCGTCTGAAACTGGGCGGCCAACAATCGGCTAATCCGTGGATGACGGTCGTCGGCATCGTCAGACACGTGCGTTACGCCTCGCTCGAGAAACAATCCCGCGTGGAGGTGTACTGGCCGCACGCTCAGAGACCCTATCGGGGGATGAGCATAGCCCTGCGGACCGCGGTTGACCCAGGCTCTCTCCGCAAGGCCATTCAAATCGAAGTGTCACGAATGGATGCCAATCAGCCGGCATACCTGATTCAGACCATGGATGAGCTTCTCGCCGATTCGGTGGCGCGGCAGAGATTTTCGATGCTGCTGCTCGCCGTGCTGGCCGGGATTGCGCTGGCGCTGGCAGGCATCGGGATTTACGGTGTGGTGTCCTATGCGGTTGCCCAGCGCACGCACGAAATGGGTGTGCGGATTGCGTTGGGAGCCAGTCGTGCCAGTGTGCTGAGGCTTGTGCTGAGTCAGAGCATGTCGGTTGCTGTTGTCGGCGTCGGCCTGGGTGTGGCCGGCTCTCTTGTCCTCATGCGTTTCCTGTCGACACTGCTCTTCGATGTCCAGCCCCGCGATCCCTGGACCTTCACGGTGGTGCCGTTGTTTCTTGCCGTCGTTGCCTTTATTGCCAGCTACATACCAGCGCGGCGCGCAACCCGGGTCGATCCCATGATAGCGCTGCGGTATGAGTGAAGAGATACACGGCGGATTTGGATCGTGCCCGAACCTCCGGATATCTTGATTCTGTTATTTGTCAGGAGCCCAGTATCCCGGTTTGCTCCTGACCGTCAGCTGCCTGCCGCTGACCTGCACCTGAATCTGGCGGAACTTGCCATCCGGCGACAGGCTTGAGGGGATATAGGAAAGAACGTAATAAGCCCGGCTGTCCTGGACCGCCTTCCGCAGGCTGCCCGGAATATCGTAGCTGCTCTGAAAGAAGAGGCCCCCGATGCGGGCGTGCCAGCAGCTGGGGGGACCGGTTGAAACAGCCGTTCCGCTTCTTCCGTCTCGATGGCACAGGAAACAAGCGTCTGTTCCAGGCCATCCTCTATTTCCTGACAAGCGACGGTGCGGGCAGAGCAGCTTTCGCCGTGATCGCGCGGCCCAACTGGGAAGGACTCAACGGCACCGGCTCGATGATGAGCTCGGGGAGATTGTAGGTCAGGGTACACGATTCGTAAAACGAGGGATCCTCCTGCGGCATGACAAACGGCTTGTGAGCTTGACCGTTCCGGTCAAAATAACTGAAATAGATCCGGGCCAGGACACCCCCCTCGCGTTTGCTGGCAAAAGAGATCCATCTCCCATTGCTTGACCAGCCGGGCCACGAACCACTCCAGCTTCGGTTCACAGCGGTCAGAGGTTGTCGCGCCCCGCTCTTCAGGTCGATGACGTACAGGTCGCATATCGGCTGATAAGTCGGGAAATTCCCGTGGTGCGCAAGCAAGAACAGCAGCCAGCGGCCATCCGGCGATTCCTTCGGCTGCGCCGAGCTCTTGCCGGAATCGGCGGCGGACAATACGGTTTCCCTTTTGCCCCATGTTCCGGAGGCTGCGTCATAGGAGATCCGCATCAGGTCGTACTTCACTTCTTGCAGCTGCGTCCACGGCAATTGCGGCGCGCTGCAAAAATACAGGTGCCGGCCGTCCGCGGACCAGGAGGGCCAGTTTTCACGGCGGTCCGGATCGGCGATGTCGTGCGCGGTCGACACCTGGTTGGCATCTGTGTCATACACAGCCAGGTCCGAATCCTCATCCCACGCGTCGCGGTGCTCGCCGATCGTGTGTTCCAGCGGCATGACCTTGTTCACCGTGTAGGCGATATGCCTTCCGTCCGGATGCCAAGCCTGGTATGCTGCCGGCGATTTGCTGAAGCCGGACGCGGACGTGTCGACTGTCTGCGGTACTCCGTCCTTGATCACGACCATGGGCCTGCCGAAGTTGGTGCTGCGAATCTGGAGGCTCATGCGGTCCGGACGGTTGCGGCGAAAACTGTGGCAGTTCACACACCCGTTCCGCCCTATGCTGAAGTTCTGGTTTTCGATCACCGGCCGTTCTGAAAATCCTTCCAGGTCCCGTTGATAAATTCCCATATTCAGATAATAGTGGTCCAAGGGTGGAATCAGCCGGTACACGACGTAGCGGTCGACATCTTCCTGCGCGACGTCGATCCGCACGGCATCAAACCTGCGATAGGCGTCGTCTTTATCCTGAACCGTAATCGTCACCCACATGGAGGCGCCGCGATTCTGCGCGATCAGCTGCTTCCAGGCAAGCGCCGGCAACACGATCCTGCCGTCGTCGCTCGAGACTTCAACCGAACCGCCTTTCTCGCCCGCAATTCGAGCAAGAAATCTCACCCCAGGTTCCTTGATCTCAAAATTGAGCGGCGCGATGTTAGGCGCTATGACCGTCTCGCCATAATCCGGGTACAAGACCGGACGACGTGAATCGGGCTGCGCGTTTTCCGGCCAGTGCGCCTGGCACGCGGACAGCACAAATAAAACCGGCAGGATGAGTGTTGCGGCCAAGCGGCGGAGATTCAAATACGGTAACTTCATTGTGGACTTCGCGTTCCCTGCGCTGCATCGGCACGGGCCTGAAAGGGCGGCCCGGCTGCGGTGCGGCCGAAAATATAGAAGAACCAGTACGTCCCGCCGAAGGCGGGCGCAAGGGCCTTCCAGGCGTTTTCAGCAGGACCGTTCTGGACTCGTGTCCAAATATAGACAAAACCCTGAAAGCGGGACTCGGTCTGGCTGAGGATCATCGATCCGTCGACGCCCGGCGGCAGTGACCCGTTCACATTCCTGAAGCCAAGCAACGCTTCCTGCGCGTGCGTGGGCAGATCGCGATAGAAATCTTTCAGCCGGGGAGCTAGCCTGGCGAAGCCTTCCATGTCGGAGGTGAGCAGGTAATGCGCAAGCAGGTACTCGAACGCCATCCTGTTTGACGGATTGGCTTCGAGGCTCTGCTGCAGGATCTGCTCCGTGCTGAAGTCTCCGACAAAATCCTTGACCAGCATCAGCGGCCGGATGCGCGCGACCAGCGGATCGGCCCGCATATCGGGATCCCGGTCGAGCGCCGCGAGGTATTGCTGCGCGCGCGCCGCTTGAAACGGAACCTTTTCGAGCGCGCGCGCAAACGTTTTTGCCACACCGGGGTTGCCGTTCAGAATGTTGACCAGCGCCACGCGTTCGAGCACGCGCGGTGTTTCCCCTTCCATGGCCAGAGCCTCATGCGCCCACCGCTGCGAGTCGTTGATCCTGCCGAGTTCCAGGTACAGGTCGCTGCGCCAGTCCGCGACTCCCGAGAATACATCCCATATCGTGTCTCGAAGCAGCAGCGCATCGGACGAGGCCTGTTGCGGATAGCGGAACATTTCCCAGGGGAGGCGCCCGGTGCGTGCCAGTGCGTACATCGTCAGAAACCTTACCGGGTCGCTGTCGTCCGGCGACTGCGCAAGCGAGGTCAGCGCTTCATCCGCCCTTCCGTCATCAAGCAGGTAGTCCGCGTAGAGCCATCCCGACTTGTCGAAATGAAGCGCGACCAGTCGCGAGGCCAACAAAGCGAGGGCCGCAAACCCGGCTACCCGAGCTGCGCGCCGGAAACGAAGCGCAAAACGACCGCCACTGCTGAACCTGCCGATGAGGAAGCCAAATACCGCTCCGACAGGAGCAAACAGATACATGGCCGCGAGAAGGCCGTTCGTCATTGCGTCGAACTCCGGCATCCTCATCCAGCGGAGGTATCGACCGGCGATGTCCGGCTCATAATAAACATAGCTCACACCGTAAGGAACCGCCGCGCCGGAGGCGATCCATGCCAGGCACCATACCGGACGTTTTCGGACAAGCAACTCGAAAAGGGCGCACAGCGCACAAAGGTAAAGAAAACCTGATGCCAGCAGGTAATACAGCGGAATCGACGCGATGAGGAATAGAACCACCACCGCTGACTGTGCCCAGCGGGTGTGCGGTTTTTCGCAGAGCGCCATATACAACCAGGCGGCCGCGAGACCGGCTACCATCGGTAGGATATACGAAACCGCCACATAACGGCTGGCAAGAATCAAAATGATGACGGGAAATGCCGCCGCCGGCCAGTTGCAGGATCCCGACGAAAAACGGCGCAGAATGCCGCGCGCGATCGCCCAGGCGGCAAGGGCAAGGAGAGTGAATGCCAGCACTCCGGCCCAGTGTCTCGAATAGGTCTGGCTGAAGAGGTTTGTCGAATATTCAGCAGGCCCGCCTACGATTTGCGAATACCGGCGATAGAAGGCCATGCCGGCCAGAAAGGGTACCGGGAAACGATGCGCAATGAATTCAACGTTCATTAACGGCCAGAGGCCGCCATACAGGAAAGCCGCTGCCAGCAGAAAACACAAATTGGTTCGCCGCGACCTGACACCGGCATCACGCATCAAAACCACCGCATTCCCCGGAAATTCCAGCCAAAGGTATCACCAAGCCCCCCAAAAGGATAGGTTCTTTATCCATGACTTCTTTGCATTCTACAAAGGAAGGTCATCAAAATCATGCGGCCATTTTTAAATAGGCTCCGGTGAATTGGTGTTCGCGAAGGCAGGGGGTCGCTCCCATGATTCGCCGTCCACAGAGAGCCCTCTCCCCATGGCCGCTCCGCTGAAATCCCTGATCCTGTCCCGGGAAAGAGAAACGCGCACACTCTGTGAGCCGAGCGGGGCTTCCGCAATTCTCACCCTGATTTGGAGATCATCGGAGCCTGATTGCGCCTCCGGGAGAACCAGGGAAGCTGACCGGTATCTACTTGTCGCAACATGTTGAGTGGAAAGACCGGGCAGCGTCCCGAATGGCGCTTGGTTAAGGGGCATTTCCCGGCAAAATCTGGTCTTGGACCTGGACTTGGACCGCAACGAACAGCGTGGGCCTTGATTTTGTTGATCCGGTGGCGGCTGGGTGGTCCAAGTCGAAGACCAAGTCCAGGTCCAAGTCCAAGTCCAAGCTTCTCCTAAGGATATTCCTTATCCAAGCGCCATTCGGCAGCGTCCCCGGTTTTCATGTGTTTGGCGGGCAGACTTTGAGTGATTCCGCGCGTCGGTGCGCCTGTTGCCCACCGGCAGGGAACGCACTGTCGTCCACTTCCTCGCCCGGCGTGTGTTCGTGCTTCGCAACTGGATTTTCGCCGCTCCACGGAACCGCTGCCTCGATGCCGGTCGATCGAGTGCGCCTGCGCAGTGAAGGTCCCGGAACCCGCTGCGGACGGATTCGGCCGTTGGAACACGCGCACGCATTGGGTGATGCGCTCGAGCGTGATCATGGGCGCCTGCGTTTCGCCCCGGCACGGCACCCAGCAGCTGCCGCACCCTGTCGGCCGCAGCCGGCGCGGTCGCCACGACGAGTAGTGGCATACCACTTCGGTTTCGCTGCACCGCTGGATGTCGCCGTTGGGCGCCACCGTGAGCGTGCGGCGCCCTGCCTGGCAGCCGCTCACGAACCCGGTTCGCGCGAACTCCGGGATGCGTTCGAGATAGTAGGTCGATGACGTAATGGTGTCGCCCTGGGCCTTCAACCTGATCAATCCGGCTACCAGCCGGCGCAGTTCATCCATCTGTTCGGTGTGGATGTTGTACTGCGTGTTGCCGGTTTTCACCGGCGTGTACGTGCTGATCGACACCCGAACCCGCCGCTCCTGCGCCCAGGCGACGATCGGCAGGATCTGGTCGAGGTTGTCTCCTTTGATCACGGTGTTCACCGCGACGTTGTGAATTCCCTCGGCGACGAGTTGCGCCGCCACGCGGGCGACATGCGCCGACAATCCGGGGATGCCGCGCGCCCGGTCGTGGCGTGCGTCGAGGAAGTCGAGGCTCATCCCGATCTGGTCCACGCCGGCGTCCCACAAAGCGCGCCCGCGCTGCACGGTCATCAGCGCCCCGTTGCTGATGACGCCCACGTAGATAGTGCGGGAACACCGCTTGATCTGCCTGACGATCTCCTCGAGATCATGGCGTAGCAGCGGCTCTCCGCCCGTCACCACCACCATCGTCGGCATAAGCCTCCGGATCACCGGCGTGTAGTCATCCAACCGCTGCTCGGCGCGCGTGTGCCAGTACCGGCAGAAGTCACAGCGCGCGTTGCAGCGCCGGGTAACCTCCAGGTTCACCAGCAGGGGCCGACCCGCGAGACGGGCGAAGGGAAACAGCAGCGCCGATTCGAGGCGCCGCCGGTAGCTGTAACGGTTGTCCATGGCGTTCCCTCCTTGATCTGCTTTACATCTCGAAATGCGAAAAGCCCGTGGAAACCGGCTCATGGCGCCTGCGTGGTCCGGCGGAGGCCGGAAGCCGCCGGCAAACCTCTCGCCATAGTCTTTGGTCTAATCTTTCAAGGTGCGATCCGTTGCATCATCCGCGCATGCACCAATCTGCGCCTCAGGCGGACGGAAACGGAGCAAGCCGGCTGGGGCGGCGGCATCTAAAGGGAGAGGCCTGCGCATGAAGGTCGGCCTGCCTTCCCGCCTACTGCCAGTCGCCGACCAATTCAATGGGGACTTTATTGGGATTCCAGCCTCGTCGACTCAATGGAACATGCAATTGCTCGCGACTTAAGATACCTTGTCGCCATTGGCAAAGGTTTGGATGTGTGCGACCAGGAATAGAAGGAGGGAAAATGAGACGCATTGCGTATTCATGCAGGCTTGCTGTTCTCCTCATGTGCGGATCCGTGATATCTGCGGCGGGTCAGGGCCAAACGCCTCGCAGCATTCTCGAGTCGGTCAAGGACACGCAATTCCACAATGATCTCCTGTGGGTTCAGGGAGAGCCATGCTCAGTCGGGCTTGATTGGTGGGCCATGTATGATGCACCGGTACGATTCATGCACCAGAAGGATGGCTATGGTCAGACGTCTTTCGACCTGAAGGACATCTCGGCGGTATCGATAGCGACGGTCGGCAGTCAAATCAGGGTTGTGTTGACAGGGTTGTTTCACGGCACACCCACAAACAACCATATGCAACCACTGGGTCCAACGGAGACCTCGCGGACGTTCTGGCACGCGTCCCAAGATCTCAAGACAGCAGCCCTATGGCGCGAGGCGTGGCTGAAAGCCGCGGCCGCATGCAAGAGCGGGGCATCCACCAAAGGCAAGGAACCCCATGATTGAGCTGCAACCACTCTCACCGCATCCAGGACTGCCGACGGTTGCCTGAATCCGCGGGTTTTCGGCGGAATCAAGGGCATCTCTCTCCATGAGCTGGTGGCTGCAGGCACAGGAGAAACCATGGCCTGCTACCTGAATCCGGCTGCAACCGCTGGCGAGTTGTACGACGCGATGCTCTGTCCGGTCGGACACCATATGGACACCACCAGGGAAACCGTGATACCTTGTGGCTCTGCTAAGTCGTTTGAAATGCGTATTGTGCGCCTGTAGCTCAGGTGGATAGAGCAACGGTTTCCTAAACCGTGGGTCGCAGGTTCAAGTCCTGCCAGGCGTACCACTTACAGCCACGGCAGGATTTGTGGGGGTAGGGCGGGGGTAATTCACGCTGTTTTGACCTCCTCAGCCGATTTCACTTCTTCCCGCTGACGGGCATTTTCCAGCGCATCCACTTCCGGCCTTTTGTCTGCGGTGCACGCTGAGCGTGGCGGAGAGTCATGTCGATAGTCTTGTGCTGCGTGATCTCCGTCCCCGTCGCCGGATTAGCTTGCGCAATTCCTTTGCCGAATTGATCACTGCCCCCGAAATGATGGAATCAGCGGTAATTACGCGGGAATCGAGGTACAATGCCCTTTGGAGATGCACACAATGACAAGAGAATTCAGCGTAATCATCGAACGGGATGCCGAGGGGTATTACGTCGGCACCGTCCCGGCATTGCGTGGATGCCATTCGCAAGCGCGCTCCTTGGACGAACTGATGATCCGAATGCGAGAGGCTGTTGAGGTTTGCCTCGAAGCCCAGGGGGATAGTTTGGAGCCGATCGATTTTGTCGGTGTGCAGACGATCAGCGTGGCATCATGAGTCGCCTCCCAAGGCTGACCGGAGAGATGTTATTCGCGCCCTTACCGCCGCCGGATTCGAGGTTGCACGTATTAGTCGATTTCATAAATACGGAAACGTATTTCCGCGTCGGAATGGGACTACAGCCAAAGCTGCAGAGGCGCGGATCCGGAAAATTTGTCATTTGCGATTTATCAATTGTTATTCGCCATTTGGCGGCATTGAAACAGGTTGGATTCAATGACAAATGGCAAATCACCAATGAGAAATGACAAATTCTTTGCACTCCTGCCTTGTGTCTGGAATACGTTACCGTATTTATGAATCAATGTAGTATTAAGGGAAGCCACCACTTCCTTCAGCATGCGAACGGTCGCGTTACCGTTGTTCCTGTGCATCAGGGGGAGACCATCGGGCCTGGCTTGCTGGTAAAGATCCTCCGTGATTGCGACATGAGCCACGAGGAACTTCAATCGTTCCTATAGGAATCCATCGATCCGGATGATTCCAAATCCCAACGAGGTTCCTCGGGTGCTCCTTGCTTAAGATGATCTGGCTCCTCCTCTATTTTCCCGATCCCGTTTTGAACTTGGCAAACACCTTGCCGTAAAACGCCATCGTGTCGAACGTCTGGTATTGCAGCAGCTGGTCGTGGTTATGCGGCGATCCCGCCACGGCGACGAATTCGTGCGGGATTCCCAGCTTTGTCAGAATCCCGTCCATCCACTGCGACCGGGAGAAAAGTCCGTCCTTGTCGCCGCAGACAATGCGGATGCTTTGTTTTCGGATTTTCTCCGCATTCTTCGCGGCGATGGTCCACGGGCCTGACTCATCATAGTAGGTGCGGTCCGCTCCAAACGTGTTCTGAAACATTTCCAGATTGTTGCCGGTCGTAAAACTCTCTATGGGGATGAGCGCCGGCGAATTGCCGGTGACTGCAGTGAACAGTTCCGGGTACTTGAATCCCAGCCGCAGCGCCCCGTACCCTCCCATGGAGTGACCCTCGATCGCACGGGCTTCCCGGCTGGAGATCGTACGATATGTGGAGTCGACGTGCGGGAGTAGATCCTTGATGATCACCGACTCCATCGGGTATTTGCCGTCCTTGGAATCAACCCACCAGCCCCGGTTCAGGCCCTGTATGACAACGACGATCGTGGGAGGCATCACGCCGCTCCGAATGGCTCTGTCAACGCGAGCGACATACCCGCTGGTGATCGGCCGTTTGGAATCGACGCTCATCCCATGGGTGAAATAAATGACCGGGTATCGGCGCGTCCTGTTCGAATCGTAATCCGGAGGAAGATACAGGCGATAACTAGCGATCGTGTTCGGCCCGCGCGAGGGAGTAGGGTATGTCCTGTACAGAGTGCCGCCAAGATCAAGCTGCACGGGATCCACCCAGCAATCGGCAGGCGATGGGAGAAAACTCGATAGCCCTGCCGCGCGCTTCTGGCCTTTCAGCCGGTCAAAAAATCCCGCAACCATGTCCAGCACGGGCATCGTCAGCAGCTTTCCGAGTTCATTGGAAGCGCCGATCTGCAATTCCAGGGAAGAGTCGACGCCGGCTTGTTTGAGCGCGGCGATAAACATTTCGCTTTGCCTCGGCGGCACCACGGCATCAGCGGTTCCGTGGACGATAAGAAATGGAGGATCGTCCTGGGAGACGTATGAAACAGGACTGGCCTTCTGCACCGCCGCCCCTCCGACGAAAAGTTTGAGGGCCGGCTGGAGCCTGGAATTCACCCCTGCCATTTGCAGCACGTCGGTTACGCCGGCGAAATCCACCACCGCCTGCACGCGGCTGGATTGATCCGCGTTGCCTCCATCCCCCTCCAGTTCCCTGACGTCCCCGGTTGTGCCGAGCAGCGCAGCCAGATGCCCTCCGGCCTCATGACCCCAGACTCCGATGTGTTCCCCGTCCAGATTGTATGTCTTGGCATTGGCACGCAGCCAACGAATGGCTGCCTTGCAGTCATGCAACTGGGCGGGGAATTTCGCCTCGGCACTGGAACGATATTCGATGCTGGCCACGGCAAAGCCGTTGCTCAAGAGGGCGGCGGCCGGCGTGGGTGATTTGTCTCCGGACGACCAGCCGCCTGCGTGGATCCAGACAACAATCGGACTGGGCGCGGTGCCGGGCTCGCGGCGATAGAGGTCCAGTTTCAACGACCGGTCGCCGACACGGCTGTACTCGATATCACGATCGATTTGCATCCGGCCGGCCTGCGGCGCTCCAGGAGCCGCTCCCGGCGGAGGGCCCTGCGCCACGGCCGAAATGCTCAGGAAGCAGGCAGAGATCAGAAAGCAGGAAATGCCGGTTTTCATCTTTTGATCCTTTCCCGGTCTTCTGCGGAACCGCTGGATCCTATTTGATGTTTTTCTTCTGCACGTGCCAGGTGGGTTCGCGGCACAGGATGCAGTCGGCGCCGCTGAACATGCGCGCAGCCTCCTTGTCGCCCCTCAGCTGCCACTTGTACCAGCTGGACGCGATCCGGCCGATCGACCCGCCGCCCGGGGCGCCGTATGTGCCTATATGTGCCAACCCTTCCTGCCAGACACGGATTACGGGCACCTTGGTCAGGTAGTCGAAGGAGTCGCGTCCGCCGGAGAAGGCGATGTCCAGTTTCTCGTCGCCCGTCAGGTAGAGAATTGGGGAGTGAATGGCATCCAGCTGCGTCTGCCCGCGGCCTCTTGCCTCGGCCGGATTGGCCTTCGCACTGGGCTGGGGAGTTGTCAGGCGGGAACCGGAATTGAATATGCCGACGGCAGTCACTCGCGGATCGGCCGCGACCTGCGTGGCCAAGCCGCCGCCGCATGACTGCCCGCCGACGCCGATCTTGGTTGTGTCGAGCTTGCCGAAGAACCTGCTTCCGGGGCGGCTGTTTTCAGCTATGGCCCAATCGATCGCCTGCTTCAGGTGGTCGGCGTTGGATCGCATTGCCCTCCACGGGGCTGTGGGATCGTTCGGATCTGCAGGAGCAGCCTGCTTGGGCGCCGGCGCGGGCTTGGCTCCGCCGGGCGGCGTCACGGCCGGATTCTCCTGGGGCCCGACCTCCAGGGCGACGTGGCCCATCTGGCCGGCGGAGATCACCAGAAAACCGTGGCTCGCGATCTCTGTAAGAAATCCGCGGAAACGATTGCCGGCGTGCAGGCAGGCGCCGTTGCCCCAGGCGATGACCGGCAGCTTGCCTGCCGCGTCGAGGTTCACCGGATAGTACATTACGTGTTCGGGCAGGCTGGGATCCGTCGCCATTATGGCCTTGTAGGGACCGGTTCCAAGCGGCGTATCCGGCGTAAAGTAAGCGGGTATGCCGAAGGGTAGCGCGCGGCCCTGCGCGTCCTTGCCGATCCCCAGCAAGGGCGGGGGCGAAAGGGGCGCCGGCGGCACAGCCTGCTGCGCTGCCAGGAACTGTGCGATGAAGATCGAAGTCAGAAAAGCAAGTACTCTCATCGGGATTCTCATGTTTTTCTTCCTCAGTTGGTTTGGATGGACTGACCGCCAACTTTTTCAACGAGATCTGGTTCTATCGTTCGCAAATACGGCGACCGATTCTTTTCCCCCTAACAGGGAAAACCACGGAGCACGCGGACCAAGCCGCAAGATTCCGCGTATCTGCGCGTTTTTCCGCGTCCTCGAAATACGTTGCCGCATTTATGGAATCCTGTAGTTTGCCACACCAGCCGCCGGGGGGCCTCCGCGCCTGCCGCGCCCGGTCGAGATTGCCGGCGTACTGGCAATAAAGTCCAGTCCCTTGGTATTGAGCTTCACCACCTTTATGGTGTCCCCGAAATCCACTAACTGCTCGTCGGCCGGGTTGTAGCGGATCAACTTGACGGCGTTCGTGCTGGGGTTGCCGGTCTTGGCGAACGCGATCACGACATCCGACATCTTGGCCGCCAGTTCGCGGTCATACCCTTCCCAGTTCCGGGTCACGCGGAACATGTTGAAAGCGTCCTGTGTGTCCAGCCAGTAGGGCACGTCGCCGGTATGATACGCTCCCACAGTCTTGGGATCGTGATCTGCGAATACCACCCCGGGCGCGTAGGGCTGCGTGCGGCTGAAAAGGAAAAGGTAAGCCGGCGCCTTGCCGGTGGCAGTCTGGGCTTTGGCCCAGGTTCTGGCCCCCAATCCCATGCCGCTTCCGGTGGCGGCCTGTTCCGAGGCCGCTTTCACATCGGCGTCGGTTGCCGCGGGGAAAGCCGCCAGGAAGGCACCGGCGTTGGCTCCATACATTTTCTCGGCGGCCGCACGATATTCCGCCACAGTTGTCGCGCGGCGGACCTCGATGTTGGTTCCCATATCGTTGGCGGTCGAACCGACGACGATCGGGACATCGTGCTGCCGGCCCGCGGCGAAGATCTCGCCGGTGTGCTGAGGCAGGTAGTAGCCGTCGACGATCGGGGAGGCGCGCACCCCTGCGCCCTGGGCCGCGGCCGTCACCTTGTCGGAGGAGAAGGTGCGCATTTCGGCGAGCGAGTTGACCTTCATCGCCTGCTGCAGCTTGAAGCCTTGCGCCTCGGCGTCAGCCAGCTTCCCGGTCTCGGAGCCGGGACCTTTGATCGTGCCGCCGCTCATGCCGAACGCCTTGTGAAACAGACCCTTCGCCAGCGGGCTGGCCTGCAGGTAGTTGATCGACATGGAGCCGGCGGACTGCCCGATCAACATGACATTGTTCGGGTCTCCCCCGAATTTCGCGATGTTGCGATTGACCCACCGCAGCGCGGCTATCTGGTCCAGGAAACCCCAGTTGCCGGACGCGTTGTGTCCTGATTCCCTGGTCGAATCCGGATGAGCGAGAAATCCGAAGATGCCAACCCGGTAGTTAAAGGCGACATACACTATGCCTTTCTTGGCCAGTCCCTGGCCGCCATAAAGCGCCATGCCGGATGAACCGCCCGAGAAGGCGCCGCCATATATCCAGACCACGACCGGCAATCGGTCGCCGGCTTTGGCATTGCCGGGCGCCCACAGGTTCAGATACAGGCAGTCTTCGCACGCGGCTTCGTCGCCGAAGTAATGATTGATGTTGTTGGAGCGCAGGTTCTGCACGCACATCGGCATCATCCGGTTGGCGGTCAGCACTCCTTCCCAAGGCTGCACGGGCTGCGGCTCGCGCCACCGGTTTTCACGAATCGGCGGGGCGGCAAACGGGATTCCGAAATAGGCCTTCAGGCCCGACTTCAGATAGGTTCCCGATATCAGACCGCCGTCGACACGGACGGGGTCGCCTGCGATGGATTTGTAGGTGACCTGTCCCAATGCCGCCCAGGTCATGGCGATCAACAGCACAGGGCCGGCTATGACGCGGCGCCAAGACGCGCATGCGATATTCACGATGATATCCTCCAGGGAACTGCCGGGTTTGCGGATTCTTGACTTGCCTCGAATGCTTTGTTTCGAAACGACGATCGTGCAGCAGCCTGCACAATCCCTGACGCGCTGCCGGGGCGGTTTGACCTCGCCCGATACCAACCGCTACGCGCATGGATGCGGCTACCTCAAATATCCGGAAGATCGTCGTGCTGCTTTTTCTGATATGCCAGAATAGCATCGGTCGCGGGCAAAGTCATCTGAAATAGTGCCGGGCGGAGCCGTCACGCCACATCCTGCAGATTGCCCTGGGCGCGAGAGCGCTTTTGCCGCTTACTTCAGGTTTTCATATTCGGTTTTGGCTTCTTTCAGGATGGGGATGACCATCTGGCAAGTTTCCCGGCCGCCGGCGCGGAAGATGCGTCGCGGATGAACCGGAACAGCCCCTCAAGCGCCGTGGCGCACCCGGTGACGCATGAAAACCGCCGGCGAAGTGGGCGCCGGCTGCCAGGAGGTGTCAGGATTTTGCCCATGCGAATCTCAGCAGCCCCACCCGGCGGCCGAGGCGCACATACCACGGCGCACCCTGCGCCGAATACAGGTCTGAGGTCGGATGTCGGAGGTCTGAGGTCGGTATTTTCGGAGCAGCCTCTCATGCGCCGTAACGCACCCGGTGACGCATGAAAATATCAGCCGGGCAATGCCGATCGCCACGAATAGCTCGTGATCGTGGTCGTGATCGTGATCGTAATCGTAATCGGTAGTTTGAAGGGACTAAAAGCCGATCACGATCACGATCACGATGCTACATACCACTCTCTATTTTCGAAACAGATCTTTACTTCTTGATCCAGCGTACCTCTTCCTGGCTCTCACCGGTGAGCGGGATGGTGAGGTTGGCCGGTTCACCTGCCACGATGTTTCCCGAGAATTTCGACTTGCCGTCGGACTTGACCAGGAATCCTTCTTTTACCGCAAAGTACCAGGTCCCGGATCCCTCGAGTTTGCAGTCCAGCGTCAGCGCGACGCCGCCCTGTTCCAGGTTTCCCGCCAGGGTGCCGGTGATTGCGGTCTTGATCCGGGCGCACTCGATTCCCTCGATGGTTTCGAAGCCATCCAGCGTGTTGACATTCTTGGCACTGACGATGATTTCTCCGTTGCCTGAATTCTGGACGACCTTGTCCTCGCTCGGCCAGGTGTCGCCCTTCTTGACGGGACGGTCGGGCAGATCCGGGAAGAACGCCTGGAAGGGTGTGGAGAGATCCCGGGAACTGTTGGCGTCGACCTGATACTTGATGGCCGCTGCCGCCGAGGTGTCCAGTTCCTTGCCCAGGCGCGACAGTGTCATGTCGAAGCTCTTGCCCAGAATCTGGCTGAGATCCGGCGACAGGTCGCCCTGCGGGCTCTGGATGCTTATCTTCATGGCATCGATGGTCACGCCTAGACCGAAATTGCCTTCTTTCACGCTCTTCGGTTTCGCGGTGAACTCCATGGATACCTGGTTTAGGACGTTCATATCCTGGCCGCCGAACTGCATGAATTGGCTTTGGGTTTCCGCCTGGCGGTAGGAAATGGTCTTCCCTTCCGGGAACTGATAGGCGAGGGTTACTGCCCTGTCGGCATCCTGCTGTACCGCATAGCCGGCCAGGACAAAAAACAAGGGAACAACGAGCCGGATTCTCATCCTGATCCGGGATTGGGATGCTGTCATTATGAACCTCGATTCTAGGGGGGATACACAATCCAAGCCTGAAAGCCAATCCTGCCGCGGCCACCGCGGCCTTAGACCGGCAGCATGACACACCTCATTATTACGTGACAAGCTCGAAAAAGGTTGTCACGCACTCGCCTGCTGCGACTCTTTGCGGGCTGGTGTCGGTCTCCTGCGCTCCCAAGCCGAAATCCGTGATATCCTCAGCAGGTCTGTGCATAGCCGTTCGCTTTTCCCAAACGCATGCCGTGAGACATATCCGATCCGTACTCCGAACGACCCGGCTGGGGTGCCATCATCATGAGAAAAAGCCTGATCTGGATTGTCATTTCTGTCGCAATCATCGCCTTCGTAGTACTCCTCTGGCTCTTCGTGCTGCGAGATAGAGGCGCCGCAGTGAGGTCGCTATTCGTACCTGGTCTCAAGGGCAAGGAAGGTCTCCGCCTGGTGCTGCGCGTTGTCACGGACGACGCCGTAGGGCAGGAACTCCTGCAGGATGCCGGGAAAATGGCGAACGAGTTGCGCTCCAGAGGCATTGCATTTGAAGGCTCCAGGAAAAGCGGCGCTGAGAGTTTTGATGTCACGAATCTCGATCCTGCTCGCACCGATGAGGTACGCTCGCTCGCCGATCAGCTGTACCCGGGCAGATATTCGGTGCGCGGCTCAGTTATGGAGGGAAGGACAGACTTGTCTTTTACCCTCCTGCCGGGCTTTGTTCGTGCGGTCCGGGAGTTGGCCGTCAAGCACACCCGGGAAGTCATCCTCCGTCGCCTTGATGCCATTGGCGTCCCACAGCGGGAGGTGCTGATCGACAACGCCGGCGGCAGGGACGTACAGGACCGGGTCGTCGTCGAGATTCTCGGCGTCAATGACACCGACCGGCTCAAAACCATTATCACAGATATGGCCAGGTTGGATCTGAAGCTGGTCAAGCGGGATGCCGGCGGGCCGTATTCGGGCATCGAACAGGCCGTTCAGGCGAACGGCGGCACGGTTCCTGAAGGCTGTGAAATTTTGCCGTATCGCGCGGAGCGCAGCGAGGGCACCGTGCTGGAGTATATGGTCGTCAGGACCGAACCGGTCATTGCCAGCCGGCATTTAAAGACTGCCCGCCCGTCGACCGGAGTGGATGGTGCACCGGCAGTGCATTTCTTCCTGACTGCGGACGGCGGCGATTTGTTCTCGCGCTTTACGGAGCAGCATATCGGCGACAGGCTGGCCATCGTCCTGAACGGCATGATCCATTCGGCTCCGGTGATTCAGGCAAAAATCGGCGCTGAAGGGATTATCAGCGGCCAATTTACCTTACAACAGGCCGAGGATTTGGCCCTGCTGCTGCGCTCCGGGACTCTGCCCGCAACTGTTGTCATTCTGGAAGAACAGCGAATCGGCGGTGATAAGGACGCCGGTGCGACCGGCTCCGGCAGAAAATAGCGAGTCTGGATCTGGCTCGAAGTTCCAGGCTGTGCGGCGCCCGGCCGGCGGAGGAAATCAGCTGTGATCTGGTTCCTGATGAACGAGCGCATCACTCCGGCGATTTTGCGACCTTGGCCAGATCGCGCGCGCGGGTTTCAGGCAGCGTCCATACCCAGCTCGCCGTCGCCATGGCCAGCACCATCGGCACACCAAGCCCGCCTTTCAGGCCGTAAGCTGCGACAAACATGCTGACGACGATCGGGGCGAAAAACTGCACGCCCCGGGCGCAGTTGTATGCCGTGCCCATGGCGAAATTACGGATCTCCGTGGGAAACAGCTCGGCAAGCAGTGCGCCGAATCCTGCGGTGCACCCCGAGCCCAAGCCAAGGGCAAACATCACACTCCAGAAGAGCATCGGGTGGGGTAGAACCGCCTCCCAATGAAACGCGAGCGGATACAGCGCCGCCGCCGTCAGGATCGAGTAAGCGGTAAATGCGCGCCGCCGGCCGAAGCGATCCGTGATGAAGCCGAAGGTCATCATGCCGAGGAACTGGCCCAGCTGCGCCGTCAGGATCCACAGTGCCGATCGGCCGATCGTCTGGTGCAGCTGGTTCTGGAGGAATCTGGGCAGCCAAGTGTAGCAGGTCCAATAAGTACCCAGCTTGAAGACGCCCAGCAGCCATGCCTTGATCAGCGGGCTCACGAGGTGGTGACGCGCCATCAGCTTCAGGGCCTCGACCGGGGACATGCGCTCTTCCTTCTGTTTCTGCCAAAGGGCCGATTCCGGCAGAAACTGGCGCACGATCAGCGCGATGCCGGCCGATGCGGAGGAGACCAGAAATACGGCCCGCCAGCCGATCAGGGGCGTAACCAGCAGCCCCATGATTGCGGCCAGCGCGACGCCGACCGGCTCGCCCGCTTGAAGAAACGCCGCCGCTCTGCCGCGCATGCGGGCCGGGGTCGACTCGGCCAAGATGGCGTGCCCAACCGCCCATTCCCCGCCCACTCCAAGACCGGTCAGCGCCCGGAACAGCAGCAGGCTGATCGGACCTGTGGAAAACGCAGTCAACGCGGTTCCTGCGGAGTACAGCATGATCGTCCATGTCATGACGCGCTTGCGCCCGAACATGTCCGAGAGATAGCCGAACAGGATGCCGCCGATGCCGGAACCGCCCAGGGCAACGCCGAGCAGGACCGCCTCCTGCGACTCCGTCAGGCCCAGATCCCGCCCGATCGGGATCAGCAGAAACGAGAACAGAACAAGATCGTAGAAATCGAACAGCCACCCGGCGAACGAAATCAGCCAGATGCGAACAGGAAACCGCTGCGGAGTGCCTGCGCCGACCACGGCAGCGGATGCTGCAGGATCCATTGGCATGTCATGCTCCCCACGGGACCGTGTCCTTGAAAGGGCAAGCGACTTTGTGCCTGTTGTGACTTCAACCAGGAACAGGAATGGTTCCTTGGACGTCTGCAGCCCGAGAATATCACAAAGTCACGCCTTCGGATCATGCATCCTCTCCGATGCTACCACCCGTACCCGATCCCCACGGAAAAGCGGTACTGGCTCAAATTGTTTGCTGACAGGGCCGCGCCGTCGGATAACCGGAATTCAGGCCGGATGGAAAGCCGTCGCGTCACGCAGGCACGCAACCCTGCCCCAAGCGTCAATCCAATCCCCGTGTCAGTCACAGAGTTCTCCTGAATTTCAACGTGATCGGTGCGAACGATATAGGTTGCCCCGAATTCCTGCGTCCGCAGGATGCTCATGCCGCCGAGAACATAGGGTTGCAGTCGCTCAGTTCCGAAGGCATAGGCGGCGGTGAAGGATGCCGCGGTGGCGGCCCCTACGCCTGTGCGTGCTGAACCCACGCAGGGAAAGGCAGGTTGGCCGGCTGCAGGGTACACGCCGTCGCACGGTGCCGGACCAGGCTCAAGCCCGAACATGCGATTGATTTCGGCACCGGCGCGCAGTCCGCGCCAGATCGCCGCCTCTACTCCGATCCCGGCATTCAGTTGGGTGCCGAACCCCCTGTCCTCGAATCGGAACACATGCCCGGCCGCCACGCTGCCGAAGATCTCGATCTTTGGCCGAGGGTTCCAGGCCGGCTTGGCTCCCTCCTGCTGTGCGGATTGGCCTGCGAACAGTGCAGGACTCGCAAAGAGAGCGCCGAATCCAAATACCATAGCCACTTTCATAAGAACCTCCCACGTGCTGCGGTAAATACCAAGCATGAACCAACGAAGCAGACGCCAGGGTGGCCTGCAATCCGTAATGCGAAATCCGCCGAAGGAATGGCTCACATCTGCGAACATCTCAGATCTTGTCACGCCGGGAATCGTCCGGTCGCCCTGGAAATGGAGCGTTGAGGGCGCGGCCTCAAACCAGCCTGAGCAACGCCCTAGGTGCCAATTCGAATGCCCTCATTCATCAGGGCTGTTGGCCCGCCCTATTCATTGAGATTCATGGAGCGGGCTTGCAGCCCTTCATAATTCGTGGTCAATTTTCCCTGGGGCGTTGCCCCAGGCTGGTATGAAGCCGCGCCTTCGGCGCTCGAGGGCCGGGATTTTCGGACCATGTGACAAAATCGACTTGACCGCACGGGCGGCCACAGGAAGAGCCCACTTGGGCAATCGCCCTGTCAGCGAGCGGGGCAAATGAAATATCCTTGCCCGCTGCTTCTATTTCGGATAGAAATGCCGATATAGCCACTGTGCCGTCCATGCGACAAAGCGGACGCTGATTCAACGATTCCGGGAGTCTCCCCATGAATGTCGTCAAGGGCTACCTCCATACCATGAAGGCGGTGAAAGGCTGGGACCTGCGCGAGTTTCACGACCGGCATCGGCAGCTTTACCGGCAGGCGAGGTCCAACGGCGACCACGGCCAGGTGACGCGTTTCTACTACTCGCTGATGGCCGGCGTGATCGAAGGAGCCTGCGGGACCTGCTGGCACTTTTGTCCGCCTCGGGCCGGGGAATCCCGTGAGGAAGCAATCCGCAACATGCACCAGCTCCTCTGCCGGCTGCTCGGGCACGGCCCGGGACGGCACGTACTGGAAATCGGATGCGGCATAGGCGGCACGATGCGCAGCATCGCTCTGCACACCGGCGGGCACGTCGCGGGCGTTACCATCGGCCACGAGGAAATCCGACGCGCCAACGAACTGATACGCCAGGCCCGTCTGGAGGCGCTGTGCATCGCGGTGGAAGGCGACTGCCAGGTTCTGCCGTTTCCCGACCGCTCGTTTGACGGCGCCTACGCGATCTATGCGCTGAAATACCTGGCGCATATCGAAAAGACCCTGAGCGAGGCCTTCCGCGTACTGCGTCCCGGCGCGCCGCTGGTAGTCTACGACATACACCGGACAGAGCGGTTCAATCCATCGAACGCCGGGCATGTGCGATGGATGACGGCTCTGGAATATGCCACCGGAATGCCGCCGCTGCTGACCGCCGGCGCGCTGGCGGATGCCGCGAGGCAGGTCGGATTCGACTGCGAAACCCGCATGGACATATCGCAGGAATACCCGTGGTACCACGACTTCGTGGTCAATCCCGTCAACGCCTGGCTGGTCACTTCCCCCGGCATCCGCCGCCTGGTCGGCGTGCTGGAAGCCGTGAGGTTTTTGCCGGCGGGCTTCCGGCGCTTCAACGATACCTTCCTCGCCGGGACGGTGGCGGCGCTCATTGCCATGGGCAGGCTGGGAATCCTCACCGGTTCGAGCGTGGTCGTGCTGCGCAAGCCCCGCGGGCACTGACTCACCCTGTTTCGAAAATAGAGCCAAAGCCGGGAATTTCTGGGTCGGGATCGGGATCGCAGCGCCATCAGCTCGATCCCGACCCCGAACGTTTTCCTGCCTCACCGGGTGCGCCACAGGCGTGTGAGGGACTGCATCGAAAAAAGGGGCAATATCCGCCAACCGTCAGAGTCGGCATCCGCTTCGGGATCGCAATTGCCATCGGAATCGGCTTTGATGGCTTAACAGCCCGATTCCGATCCTCACCCCGAGCATTTTCAGCATCATCGGGTGCGCCCCCGGCGCATGAGATGCTGTTCAGGAAGATGGAGTCGCAGGATATCCCGGGATGTGGCGGAGCTGGGACCGGCTCGAATTATAGGGCGTTTGCGGTTCGCTCGCATCCTTACCGGAAAGTCGCTCCTGATGCTTGCGGGCAAGCCGCGACGGTATCGCGCAGGGCCTGATCCAGGCCGCCCGGTCCGTAGCCGAGTGCCTGGCGCGACGGGCTCGCGTCGAAAAACGTTTCGGCCGTCATCAGGCGGGCAAATGCCGCGGGGTTCAGCCCGCTCTCCTCGCCGGAGGCCCGGTGCCTGAGGGCCACAGACTTCATGATCAGGCGAAATAGACAGGTGGGGATGGTGATCACCCGCCTGCGCCTGCCGGCGGCCAGCGGCGTAAGCCTGCCGAGGAAGTCGATCCAGCTGAGGTTTTCGTCGCCGACCAGGTAGCGCTCTCCCCCCTTCCCCTGTTCAATCGCTCCGACAATGGCTTCGGCCACGCGCTGCACGGCAATCATGTTGGTGCCGCCCTTGGGATAGAGAAGAACCGGTGATGCGCGAATGTACCGGATGAGCGGCGCCCAAAGCGGCACGCGGCCGGGCACGGAACCGAAGACATAGGGGAGTTCCAGGATGACCAGCTCGAGTTGCGGCATGGCCGCCTGCAGGGATTGTTCCTCCTGTTCCGTGCGGCTGCGGATGTAGGGATGATGCATGGCCAGTCTCCATTCCGGCCGGATGCGATCGAAATGGGCGAAATAAGAACCCAGCAGGACGCCTCGTTGCACGCCCGCCTCGCGTGCCAGCCGGAACAGCCTGACGCTCGCCTCTACGTTGGCGCGATGGAAAAACGGATAAGCGGGAGCTCGCGGAACCACGCGGTCGTCGGCCCCGGCAGCAAAAACGACGCCATCAACACCGGCGAGCAGGATTCTGAGCTCATCGTCTCTCATCCTGCACATGTCTGCCAGATGAACAAGCGTCCCGGCCGGCAGCAATCCTTCCGTGGGCATGGGCGGCAATGCCAGCACGGATATGCCGTGGCCCCGGCGCAGAAACTCCTGAACCGCATGCCAGCCGAGAAATCCGGTTCCGCCGACAATGAGGATTTTCATCTCTTCCTGCCGCCCTGATTCGCAGGGTCCCGGTCGGCGCCGACGATGTCCTGGGCGCCTTGTGCCGGATACCATCCGTCTTCTTCCGGATCATGATTGGCATACCAGGCCTGCGCAAAGAAAGGGTTTTGCCGGGCCTGTACGGCATCGTCCCACGGCGGCGGCAGGCAGACCGGACACCAGTGGCCTGCGTTCAGTATCGTGTAGGGCTTGCCGGTAAACTCGTGGCCGAAGGCACACTGCCACGGCAGGGTGGAGTACATGTCGCCGTCCCAATCACGCGCAAGGCATGCGCCGCCCCGGTAGCGGGCGGCAACCAGCAGATCAGCCAGCGCCAGCGGCTGCCTGCCCTCATCGTAGCCGTGGTTCAGGCGTTGCCAAGGCGGTTCTCGATCGAGCACCGGCATAGACGGACCCCACCCGGGGACGGATTGGCTTGCAGTGTGATTCCCAAAGAACGCCTTGAGGCGCATGGCGTTGCCATGTTTGAACCAGTGGGCCGTGCCGTTGCGATGATTCTCCACCATGTGACCGTTCGACGCGCGGACCCTCCGTTCCACGAATGATCGCAAGGCCGGAACCCTACGGCACGAAAAGGCCATCAGACGCACGCTGGCAGGCAGGTTACGATACAGCAGCCGCCAATAATCGTTCAGCGAATCCCTCCAGTGATGTAGGTATCCGTTGAGCAGATGGCTGTCCTCAAAATACTGCATGTGGAAATTCCGGAGGGCATACCATTGCCTGTCCGAACAGGCTTCGATTCCCGACAGCCCGAGGAGTTGATAGCTCCGGTCGAAGAATTCGAATGCCGTGCATCTCATGCCGGGACCGCCGCCCATATTGTAAGCTCTCCGCCAGAAATCGGAGTGATCGGGAATATCCAGGCAATTGACCATGCCAAAGCCGGCATCGCGGTCGGTTATGTTTTCCATGAATGATTCGAGCGGCATGTGGAAGGCAATGGGATCCCGCAAGGCGAGCACTTCTTTCCAGCTCGTCGGCATGATGAAGGTCAACCGCAAGGAAACCCAGCGCCTGAGTTCGGATTCCAGGACGGCCCGCTCCCCGGCAATCTTGGTGACGGCATAGTTATCAAAGACAGACGGCTTGAGCGGATCTCCGACCCTGCCCCGGTGGATGCTCCCAAGCCGATCGCCCGTCGCTGCCACGGTGCCGGTATGAACCAGCCGGATGCGTTGGGCGCCATCGGGTTGGGCTTCCACGGCTCGCAGGATGTTTCTGACCGCTTCGATGTTAACGGCTGCAGCCTGGTGGGGGGCATAGTCGGCTGCCGGCGAGACACACGCCATGGCGTTCAGCACCCAGTCGACGCCCTTGATCGTTTCAACCACATCAGCAGGATTCACAGCATCCCCGCGCATGATCTTGAGGCCGCGGCCGGCCGCCACGCCGGTTTCAGGAATCACCGTGATGCCGGCTTGTCGGGCGAACGGTTCCAATAATGAACGGTTGTCTTCCTCCCTGTACAGCAGGATGGCGAGATCGTACTTGTCCCGTCTCTTCCACAGTTCTTTCAGCGCCTGGAAGCCCATCGTGCCCGAAGCGCCGAAAAGAGCCACTTTTTGTTTGCCCACGGTCGCTTTTTTCCCGCAGGAGATGCAAAGCCTGCCGGATCCTGATCCGGCATATCGGCTAGTTCTTATAGCATGAGAATGAAAAAGCGTGCAGCAGCCCGGCCGGCGCCGGTCTGCATTCTCTCGGGCCTCCGGAGGATTTGCAGTCCATTCTTTAGGAGCAGCGCAGGTTAATGCTTGCGGCATCCCGGTGCGATAAATAGAATGCGCGCTGTATCTGACCTACGATCGCGGCCGGAAGGGAAGGGAACATGCGAACGATGATCGTCACGGTTGCTGCTGCGCTTGCATTGTCGCTGGCGGGCCCTGTTGCCAGTTCCGGGCCCAGAGATGTGGCGATCTACCTCACGAGACTCGGCGGGAACAGCGTTCTGGCGCAGCCGTACGTGGACAGGTTTCTGCGTTATGTCGAATCGGCCGCGGCCTGGACCCCCTCCTCGATGACGGGATCCTTCCAGGTCGGCAGGAGCAAAGCGATCTCCTATATTACCCAGGCCAAGCCGGGGATAGGGATCATGGAACCGCCGCTCTACTTCGAGTACCGGCAGGCATGGCAACTCCAGCTGATCCTCCAGGCCGAGAGTGAGGACCTCGTTTCCAAGCGGCTGCACGTGGTTGTCAAGGATCCGGCCTTTAAGGGGCTTGCGGACCTGAAAGGGAAGCGCCTCTGGACTTCGCTCGCCGAGCACCCGAAGTACCTGTCCCGGATTGTGCTCGACGGGCAGGTGGACGCAGCCCGGCACTTCCTTTTGCGCCAGGTGGATCAAGCTATGAAAGGTGCGCGCAGCGTCCTGCGCGGTGACTGCGACGCCACGATTCTGGACGACGAGCAGTTCGCCAGGGCAAGAGAGATCGAGGGGGGAAAGAATCTGCGCATCATCCACGACTCCCCCGCGCTGCCGGCGTTGCCCGTCGTTGTATTCGGATCCGCGCTTTCCGCCGCAGACCGGGCAGCGTTGGTCAGAGTGCTGCTCGGGATGTGCGGCAGCGCCAAGGGGGGAGGAATCTGCAGGAAGATGCACATCAGCCGCTTTGCCCCTCAGGATACGGCCCTGTTCGACGAACTGCAGAAACGCTACGGCGGCTAGCCTACCTCCCATGACCGAAAAGCTCGAAACCAGACTCCATCCTGTTTTCCGGTTCATTCTGGCCAGGCGCTGGTGGGTAATCGGCCTTTATGCCGCACTCTTTTGCGCCGGCATCCCGTATGCGATCCGCGTGCAACAGGACAACTCCGTGGATCGCTTCGTCATCGAGAATGATCCTGACTACGTCGCCGCGCGCGATTTCTCCAGGATCTTCGGCGGAGCCGAGTACGTGGTCCTGTTTGCCGAAGCGGACGATCCTTTCGCCCCGGACGTGATCGCCGAAGTCGACGCGTTGGACAGGGGACTGCAGTCATTGCCGCGGATAACCTCAGGTTCGGTAATCTCGATGTTCCATCGAGCCCACCCTGACGCCGATCCCGTGGCGCAGCCCGGCGAGTTTAAGCGCTTTGCCGACGGTACTGCGCTTTTCCGGGAGCAGGGGCTTGTCGGCGACGATTTTCTTGCGTTGCCGCTCATTCTTGCCGTGCGGTCTGCCGCGGAGCGCCAGGAGACGCTCAAAGCCATCGATGATGCCGTCTCCGCCAAGGTGAGCCGCCCGGCGCCCTTCCGTGCGGTGCGCAAGGTCGGCACACCCTATGTCAACGAGTATCTCAACCGCAAGACCGTCGAAGGAGGGATGCGCCAGTTTCCCGTGTTCGGCCTGTTCGTAGTGCTGCTGGTTGTGGGGCTCTATCGATCGTTCCGCACGCTGATGGCTTTCGTGATCACGCTGGCGGTCAACGTAACCCTCGGCGCCGGCTGGATCGGTCTTACCGGCGGCACTTTCACCATGGTCTCGGGCTTTGTCCCGATGACCATTCTCGTCACCTGTCTGGCAACCCTCGTGTACATCCATTCGCGTTTCGTCGAGCGCCCTCCCGGGCGGGATGTGGACGCGCATCAGGTATTCGCGCTGGCCAACAAATTCGTGGCCTGTACGACATCGATTTTCGCCACGGCGGTCGGCTTCGCCGCGCTCGCTGTCTCGGACATCCGCCCGATTCGCGAGATGGGCACCTGGGTCGCCATCGGGCTGCTGTTCACCTGGATCATCGTCTTCACCCTCTTTCCCGCCCTGCAAAAAGTGCTGTGCACGCCGACGCAACTGGAGCGCAGGACCGCGGCACAGTGGTTCATGCAGGTTGTCCGGAGAATGCCGCGATTTTCCTACCGGTGGCGATGGGCCACGGTTCCCGCCGCGGTCGCGCTCTGCCTGCTGGGCGCCGTCGCCCTGTTCGGCCTGTCGGGTTTTGTGGCCCCCATGCGGATGCTGACGGACCCGGCAGATTACCTCAACCGGAATTCTGACCTGTACCGGGACACCCGCCGGATCGAGCAACTCATGCCCGGTCTCTCGATGGCCGATGTGTGGCTGCGCGGCAAGGTCGGGAGCCTTAACCAGGCGGAGGTCATTCGAGGGCTCGATGCCTTCCAGAACGCGCTGAGCGCGGAACCGCTCATCGGGTCCTCCGTCGGGCCGACAACCATGCTCCGCCTCGTGCGCTACTTCAGCGGCCAGGAAGACCGGATTCCGGAGGATCCGGCCGAACTCGAGTCGCTGACCAGTGATTTTGAATCATGGCTTGCCGAAGAACCGCTCCTGGGCCGTTTTGTCGATGTCCGGGACATGTCCCAGACCCATATCACCCTGATGACCCGCATCACGGACTATCCGGCGTATCAGAAGCTCGAGCGCCGGATCGGCGATTTATGGCAGGCTGCGATCGCGCAACATCCGGCGCTGAAGGAGTTCGGCGCGGAGGCACCCCCGCTCGTCGGCCTCGGGCTGCTTCAGGCCAAGGTGACCTATAATCTGGTGCCGACGCTTACCGAATCGTTTGCCCTCACGGTGCTCATCATCTTCTGCGCTTTCCTTGTGGTATTCCGCAACGGCGCGGCCCGGCTGATGGCCATGATCCCCTCGCTTTTTGCCATCCTGGTCATGTTTGCGATCATGCGGGTGACAGGGATGTCGCTGAATGTGGCGACGATCCTGGTCGCCTCGACGATCCTCGGCACCTCGGAAAACGACCAGATCCACTTTTTCTACCATTTCCTGGAGGGACGGCAGGGCGGCACAACCGAAACGGGGCTACGCCACACGATGCTGATTGCGGGGCGCTCCATCTTTTTCGCGACGCTTATCAATGCCGCCGGCTTCCTCGCCTTCGCGCTGACCGACCTGCCGGCTCTCCGCGAGTTCGCGATTCTCGCCGGCGTCGGCTTCACCCTTTCCATGATCGCCGATTTCACAGCTCTCCCGGGCGCCCTCTGGATGGTATTCCGCGACCGCCCTGATAACCACGGAACACACAAAAACCTTCAGGCCACAAGCGGCAAACCTCCGGCGTAACCGATAGACGGTACAGGTTTCTTAACCGCCTTCTCAAGGAGCGGATGAGAAATTTTCGTGTATTTCGTGGTTATTTGACCTTGCAGAGCTGGCTTCCCACCTTGTCGCCCTTCAGATCATAGACAATCACCTTCAGAATTGCCTTGGAATGCCTGAGCGGCACTTGGATTGATACCGGGATGCCGGATTGCATACACTGCAGATAGGTGTCTTCCAGCAGGCGGAAGGTGACGTATTTCCAGTCGGCTCCCAGGTAGTTGCCCTTGGGATCGCCCTGGAAGATAGTGACGCGCACCTTGCTCGAGTGCCGTCCGTCGAGCAGGTCGAAACCGATCTTCGCGCAGCCGATATTCAGGCCTACGTCGACGTACGCCTGTCCCCACAGATCCCTTCCTTTCACCGCCTTGAGGTCGAACGGAATGTCATTGATCTCCTTCTCATAGCCTCCGGCGGCCGTGATGCGGTTAAAGGAGATGAACGCCTCCATATCAAAGGGTTGCAGCCGATCGCGGGCAAAATAGCCGTGCCGGAAGGATACTTTGATGCCGGGCCGGTTCACCTTGACATCGATCTCGCGATACTTTCCGTCCCAGCGCTCGTTGGTCGGGTAGTAGCCCAAGAGGTAGACGAACCGCGACGATTCATTGATGCGGTTGAGCGCCTTGCCGATGTCTTCGTACACCGAGACGGTGCCGCCGGTGAGCTGCGAGACGGTCCTCATGCTCGAGATCATGAAGGTCTGGTTCCAACTCGCCTGGGAATCGGGGAGAGTGGGAATCGGTTCTTCCAGAGTGACCATCTGCCCCTTGTTAGGATAGCGGTCGGCATCGGCAAAAACGCCGCCGGTATGGAAGGAGTCGATGGCCACGCGCGCGTCATTCGCGATCGCGGCGATGTTCTTGTCGTAGTCGGTTCTGCCGCTGGGAAAGAGCAGGCCCTTGTCGCTGAGGAACAGCAGGTGCTTTTCACCCGACACGTAGCGCAAATACTCGATGCAGGTGTAGATGTTCTGCATGTCCTGGAAAGAACCTGCCGCCTTGGGCGCGAACTGATCGAAAGGCATCCACAGGAGAACGGAATCCTTTTCGAGCGCATCGAAGGTAAGGAGGTTGTTGAATTCCGCCGCTACCGCCGCCAGTCCCGCATCACCCGATTCTTTTGCCTCTGCGGCCATATCGTCGGCGACTCCCTTGCGCATGTCCGTTTCGGCGGACTTCCCGGCGTCGGCGAGGAGAATACCGGCAGCCCTCTCCCAGTCCTTGACCAGTTTGCCCTCTTCGTTCATGCGTCCCGGAGGCACCTGTCGCGATGCCAGCTCTTCAGGGCCGGCAAAAATCTTGTCTATGTCCTTCTGAAAGGACTTGGGAATCTCTTTGCTAGCGTAGACGGCAGTGAGACCGCTGAACCGCGACTCCAGCCAGGACTCGATCTTTTCGTGCATCAGCTTGTAGCGCTCGAGCACCTGTATGATCTGCTCATGATCCGTTGTGAAGTCCGTCGCCCGGTTGTAAGCGAAAAGGGCCACGCGATCCTGGGGCAGCAGGCCGTCGCGAATGAATCGGATCAGAGCATCCACGGACTTGAACGGTGTCTGATATCGGCCCCGCCCCATCAGAATCAGGAAAGTGCGTGCCGTCCTCGGCGCAAAGTCCGCGGTCGGCACCACTCTCGTCGCGGATATCTGGGTGGGTGCCGCGGCGGTTTCATCATAGGTTTGCATGGAAAAGTGCCGGATCTCCTGCAGCCGGCCGTTTTCCAGGATCCGAAAATCCTCCTGCTTCAGATCCGTTACGGGAAGGCCGCGAGCGTCGGTGACGGATACATCGACAGGAATGAGCCGGACCTGGACGCGGATCGTTCCGGGAGGGCCAGGACGCTGGTCCTGAGGAGTCTGACTGCCCGGCGACGCGTTTTGCGGCGCAGCCGGCGGCAGACAAAAAAGTGCCGTGCAAAGCAGCAGCAACAGGCATGCTGGCAATCTCATCATACCGGCTCCCGGGCGGATGGAATCCATTGCCGCCGATTTTACACCTCTCCGACTGCCTGCGAACAGATGAAAAAGGCGCCGCTCAGCGAAATCCCCTCTCAGGAGCGGCCGCTCATGCGTCGCAGGACACCGGCTGACGCATGAAAATTATCGGGGTTGGCATCGGGATCGAGATGATGTGCGCTTCGATCCCGATCCCGACCCCGATACCGACATTCGTGGCTACTGTTCTATTTTCGAATCAGGATTCAGCGGAACCAGTGCGCATGCTGGACCGACACGCGGGCTTTCCGGCTATATACGGTGCTACGCGGCTTCGTCCTTCACGCGGCGCACCGAATTGAACCAGAGGTAGAGGCACAGGCCTACGAACAGCAGCGCCGAGATGCTCTGCGACCACACCTCGTTGTCATAGAAAGGTGTCTTGAGTTTGTCCTCGGCATAGCCGGGAAACAGGCGCAATGCCGCCCCAAAGACGCCTCCGAGGGCGCCTCCGGCCATCAATCCCGATGCAATGATAACGCCGCGTTCGCGCATGGTGGCACCGCGACGGCCGCCGGCCCGTTCTGATCTTTTGCCGATCCAATGGGCGAGGAAGCCGCCGACCAGTGCCGGAGTATTCAGTTCGAGCGGCAGATACATTCCCAGCGCAAACACCAGAGCGGGCGCGCCCAGCATTTCCATGATCAGCGTGGTCATGGCGCCGGCACCGAACAGCAGGTAGGCTACAGGCTGGCGGCTCATGAAGCCCTCCACCAGCGCCTTCATGATGGAAGCCTGGGGCGCCGGCAGCACGGTGCGCAGATCGCCCGCAGCCGCTTCGCCGAACTGAAACGCCCGCGCCAGCAGCACGATAGTCAGGCCGGCGGCAATTGCGGAAGCGATGATGCCGTAAAACTTCACCTTCTCCTGCGATGCCGGCGTCGAGCCCAGCCAGTAGCCGGTTTTGAGGTCCGTGATTGCCTGCCCGGACACCGACAACGCCGTGCATACCATGCCGGCGATCGCCATCACAAAGAACATCCCGGTGGTGCCGGACAGTCCGAACCTCAGCAGGACCACGCTGGAAATGATGATCGTCAGCATGGTCATGCCGGATACAGGATTCCGGGCCGTCGTGGCGATGGCGTTTGCGGCCACTGATGCGAAAAAGAAGGAAAACACCAGACTCAGGGCAAGGCCGATGAGAACTACCGGCAGCGAGGCGTCAAGATTGCCCAGAAACATGGCCTCCGCAAGCGCGCTCAGAATGACGCCGATCAGGATGGTCATGACGGAGATATCCCGGTCCGTCCTCTCCACTCCTTTTTCCTCGCCGCGGCGAAAAGCCCGGAGAGCGATGGAAAAGGAGTTGGCGACGATCTTCAGGGATTTGATGATGCCGACGATGCCGGCGACGGCGATGGCGCCGACGCCTATGAACCTCACATAGCCGCGAAAAATCTGGTTCGCGGTCATCCCGGCGATGGGCACCGTCGCCGGATACACCGCAATGTCCGGAAAACGCTGGCCGATCATCCAGATCAGGGGTACGAGCACAAAGTTGGCCAGGACGCCTCCGGCGCACAGCACCATCGATGAGCGCAGGCCCATGACGTAGCCAAGCCCGAGAATGAAGCCGACGGCATCAAAGTTGAAAACCATCTTCGCGCGCCCGGCCAGGTCGCGGACCACGGGAATGAACTGGAAATCGATGAATTCCTTCCAGACCTGGAACGTCGTCACAAAAAAGTCATAGACCGCGGCGATCGCGGTGGCTTCCAGAAGCAGGCGCGCCTGCGATCCCCCCTTTTCTCCGGTTACCAGAACTTCCGTAATCGCCGTCGCCTCGGGGTAGGGAAGCTGTCCATGCATATCCCGCACGAAGTAGCGCCGGAGCGGGATCAGAAACAGCAGACCGACACAACCGCCCGCAAGGCAGATGAAAATGGTCTGCAACGGGTGCGGATCCAGCTTGAGAATGTACAGCGCCGGGACGGTGAAGATCGCGCCGGCCACGAGACTGCCGGAAACGCCTCCTATGCCGGTGATGATCACGTTTTCCAACACGCTGGAACGGCGCGCGTACATGCGGGCCAGCCCGATAGCCAGGATGGAAATGGGGATCG
>Ga0316620_10000031_pt1 | contig 64818 bp, 53 predicted proteins | sample OWC_Aug_M1_C1_D5_FD_207651 | JGI IMG/M metagenome (GOLD analysis project Ga0316620, IMG submission 207651) | Wetland soil microbial communities from Old Woman Creek delta, Ohio, United States - OWC_Aug_M1_C1_D5_B | ecosystem: Environmental > Terrestrial > Soil > Wetlands | place: USA: Ohio...
CGCTGTGGCACTGGATCTTCAACACGCCGGTGACGCCGATGGACGAGGTTGGCCCCGACGGCCACGTGGCGCGCGGCGGCTTCCTGCCGCCGGTGCCGCTGCCGCGCCGCATGTGGGCGGGCAGCCGGATCGAGTGGCACCGCATGCCGCGGCTCGGCGAGCCGCTGCGACGCGAGTCGCGGGTCGAGTCGGTGGAGATGAAGCAGGGACGCAGCGGCACGCTGGTGTTCGTGAGCGTGCTGCACGAGCTGCGCAGCGCCGACGCGATCCTGCTCACCGAGGGCCAGGACATCGTCTACCGCGACGCCCCGGCCGGCGCGCACCCGAGCCCCAATCCGCCCGCGGTGCCGCCGGTGTGGCGCGATTCGCTCGAGTCCGCAGCGGCCGGCGGGCCAGCGCGCTGCACGCTCGTGCCGGACGACGTGCTCCTCTTTCGCTATTCGGCGCTCACTTTCAACAGTCATCGCATCCACTACGACCGGCGGCACTGCCTCGAGACGGAGGGCTATCCCGGGCTCGTCGTGCACGGGCCGCTGCTCGCGACGCTGATGGCCACGCTCGCCTGGCTGCAGGCCGGCCGCCGCACGCCGCGGCGCTTCGCGTTCCGCGCGCAGTTGCCCGTATTCGATGGGGAGACGATCGGCGTGCACTCCGCGGCCGAAGGGCACCTCGCGAAGACCGAGGTGCGCAAAGCGGATGGCACGGCCGCCATGGCGGGCGAGATGAGCTGGGAATCGTAGGTGGGGTCGGAAATGGGGTCGGATTCGCTTTTCATGAAGATATCGACTCTGACCCTGATTTCCCTCGCCCTTGCGGCGCCCGCCGCGGCGCAGGACGAGAACGTGAATCGCGAGCTGATCCGGCGCCAGCAACAAAGCGACGAGTTCTCGCAGCAGCTGCGCCAGTCGGTCGAGCGCGCGCGCGTGCCGCCGGGAGACCTGAAGCGCCAGCAGGAGATCGAGACGCGCCAGCTCGATGAGCGCCACCGCCTGGAGAACCTCGATCAGCAGCAGCTCGAGCGCGCGGGAAAGGGCACGCCCCCCGCGCTGCGCCCGCAGGAGCGCAGCCGCATGGAGGAGGAGCGCCGGCCGCTGGTGACGCCGCCGGCGGGCGACCCGCCGTCGCGCTAGAGCGCCGGCGCCGGGTTGCGGCAGCGGCGCTCGAGCTGCTGTGCGAGCTCCTGTATGAGCGCTTCGCTCATCTTCGGCTCGCGCTCCATCCTGCCGAAGAAATGGCCGATGCGCCGCGCGGCGAGCACCGGGATGCCGGAGATCGCGGTGCGACGGACCTGCCATCCGGGCAGCACCACGAGCGGGTGCACTGGGACCGCTTCGCCTACCGCGGTCGAGAGCCAGGCGCGCACCCAGTCGGCCCGCGCGACCGCCTGCTTGAGGGGCTTCGTTTCGCGCCAGCCGGGAAAGCGCAAGGTTTCGCCGTCGTAGGAGACCTCGCTCTCGCCGCCGTTGTTGTTCCGCGTCGCACGCCCCTCGGTCTCGACCGCGAACACGCCCGCGGGGCCGACTACCACGTGATCGACGTTGAAGCCGCGCTCGGCCGCCGGCACGTCGTGAAATACGCGGTATCCGAGCGGCGCGAGCCGATCGAGCTCCTGGCCCGCCGCGACCTCGGCCTCGTAGGCGAGCGCAAGCCGTCGCGCGCGGCGCAGCACCGACCACAGCCGCCACGACAGCCAGCCCTGCAAGGCGAGCGCGCAGCCCGCGACCGCGAACGCAGGCTCCTGCACCGGGATTTCCCCCGTGGCGTTCCAGTAGGGCGCGAGCAGGGCCGCGGCGAGCGGCAGCACGAACAGCGCCAGGGCCGCGTACTCTGCGGCGTCCCAGTTGGCGTCGGCCATGCGCGACCGCAGCGATTCGCCGGGCGCGCGCAACAGCGCCTGCGTGAGCGCATGGCGCCGCGCCGCGCGCGTGGAGCGGTAGCGCCACGCCGCCAGCACTGCCATCGTCGTCACGAACGCGAAGCCCAGGCTCGCCGCCGGAATCCACTGCAAGAGATCGATGGTGTCCTCCCTGCGTCGGGAAGGAATGTACTACTGCGCGCGCGGCCTGGCGATGTAGCCGTTTGGCGACACTCCTAGAGCGTCGGGGGCGCGGCGTATTCGCCGCCAAGGGCGACCAGGCCCCAGGGCGAGGCCTGCGCGTCCCAGGAAAAGCCGATGTGGCCGGCGAGCGCGTGCGCGTCGCGGAACAGGCGCTGCATCGGATAGCGGTCGTAGATGCCGTTGGCGCCCGCCATCGCGTGCAAGGTGTCGACCGCCTCGGTGCACAGCTGCACCGCCCAGGCGACGTTCCTCTTGAAGCGCAGCTTCTCCTCGAGCGTCGGCTCGCGCCCGGACTCGGCGATCGCCTGCGCTTCGAGCAGGTCGTTGCGGCAGATGAGGCGCGCGGCATCCGCGCGCGAGCCGGCCGCGGCGACGCGCAGCTGCACCGCCTGGAAGTCGCGCATGCGCGCGGCGGTGTAGCTCGTGCTGCGCTCGCGCACCGCGGATGTGGTCAGCTCGACCGCGGCGAGCGCGTTGCCCACGGCCGCCCCCGCGATGCAGTGCGAGCCCAGGCCCGACAGCGGGATGCGGTAATGCGGGTTGGGGTTGGTGCGCGCGCCGGGAAAGTCCACGCCGCCGCGCACGAGCAGCATGCCGAGCGCGCGGTGCTCGGGAACGAACAGCTCCTTCACCTTGACCGACTTCGAGCCGGTGCCGCGCATGCCGAGGACCTGCCAGTCGTCGACGATCTCGAACTCGCTCCTCGGCACGAGGCACATGCGCCAGTCGACCGCGCGCTCGCCGTCCTTGACGGTCACCGCGAGCATGTTCCACTGCGCGCCGTCGACGCCGCTGGAGAAATTCCAGTGGCCGCCGATCACGTAGCCGCCGTCGACCTTCCTCGCCGCGCCCTGCGGGTAGGCGATACCCGAGGCGATGAGCGCGTCGGGGTTCTCGCCCCACACCTCCTCCTGCGCGCGCTCGTCGTACAGCGCGAGCATCCAGTGGTGGATCGCGAGGTTGGCGCAGCTCCAGGCGGTGGAGGCGCAGCCGCGCCCGAGCTCCGCGGGAATTTCGAACAGCGCGAGGTAATCGAGCTCCATGCCGCCCCAGCGCTTGGGCTGCGGGAAGCGCAGCAGGCCCGTGCGGTGCAGGTCCGCTTCGGTCTCGGGCAGCAGGCGCCGCGCCGCTTCGGCCTGCGTCGCCCGCTCGCGCAGCATCGGCACCAGCGCACGCGCGCGCTCGAGCGCCTCGGCGTACGGGACGCGCGAGAAGTCGTTGCGCTTCTGCGGCGCGTTCATGCCGTCTGTTCCACGCGCGGCATCTTCGAGTAGTCCTCGCCACCCCAGTCGGGCGCGTCGGTGATGCCGAAGAAGTTGAGCTCGATGGTGAGCCCGTTCGGATCGCGCAGGAAGAGCTGGTACAGGTTCGACTCGGGCAGGTAGCGCGGCCGGAATTCGACGCCCAGGCTCTTCAGGCGCTTGACGAAGGGCCCTGGCTCGGTGGCCGCGAAGGCGATGTGATCGATCACGCCGCTCTGGTTGGTGGCCGCGTTCTTCGGCGTTCCGAGGTAGTAGAGCTCGGAGTTCGGGATGCCGTGCGGCCCCATGTGCACCTGGATCTTGCCGTTCACGCCGAGCCAGTAGCCCGGGAACGGGAAATTTGGCCGCGGCATCTCCTCGAAGCCGAGCACGTCGACGTAGAAGTCGCGCGTCGCCTTCAGGTCGTTGGCGCGCACGAAGTAATGGTTGAGATCGGCGACTGGCATGGTGGTCTCCTCCTCGCTGTGACCGGGAGTTTGGCGCGCGCGGCGTTTCCCGTCCAGACGTGGAGGCTTGATGCAGGTCAAAGCGGCCGTCCCGCGCGGGCGTAACGTCACCCGGACAGGGGGCAAAACCATGGATATCCATCGCAGACGCTACCTCGTCGCCGCGGTCGCGACCACGTTCGCTTCGAGTCTCGCGGCGAGCGCCCGCGCGGCTCCGGCTCAGCCGGTAACTGTGTACAAGAACGTCGCCTGCGGATGCTGCGGCGGCTGGATCGAGCACATGCGCGCCAATGGCTTCGAAGTGCGCGTGCACGACGTCGCCGACGTGACCCCGCACAAGGAGCGGCTCGGGGTGCCGATGGAGCTCGCGTCCTGCCACACCGCCGAGGTCGGCGGCTACGCCATCGAAGGGCACGTGCCGGCGGCCGACGTCCGGCGACTGCTCTCCGAGCGGCCCGCGACGGCACGCGGCCTGACGGTGCCGGGCATGGTGCCGGGCTCACCGGGCATGGACGGCCCGCACACGGCCTACGCGACGCTGATGTTCGACTCGCGCGGACGCACCAGCATCTTCGCGCGCCATTAAGCCGAGCGGCGCGTCACAGCGTGCGCAGGAAGAGCACGATCTTCCAGATCTCCTCGTCCTTGAGCGTGCCCGTGAACGGCGGCATCGCGCCATTGAACTGGATGCCGCCCTCGGAGATGGTCCAGAAGTAAAAGCCATCGGTGGCGATTCGCGTGCGCCCGAGCCCGGCGAGCACCGCGGGTGCGGGATCGAGGCCCTTGGAACCCGGCCCGTCGCCGTGTCCCGTCGCGCCGTGGCACACGGCGCAGTTCTGCTCGAACAGCGCCTTGCCCGCGGCCACAGTCTCCGGCGTGCGCGGCAGCGGGTTGCGCAGCGAGGCGTACTTCGGATCGATGCCGTGGTGCATGGCATAGACATGGCGCGGCGACGGGCCGCCCACCATCATTCCCGGCCCGCGCCCGGGTCCCATCTGGGCGTCGACGCCCGCCGCGAGCAGGATGAACGGCACAGCGAGCAGCCACCTCATGACGCGCTCCTATCGCTGATCCTGGCGGCGTGCGGAAGGCGGCCGTAGCGCGCCGCGAGTTCCGCGAAGCTCCGCACCGAAACGTCGGCATTGAACGCCCCGCCCAGCTCCTCGTCAAGGATCGCAGCGACACGCCCCGCAAGCGACGCGGCGAGCTGCGCATCGAGGAACAGCAGCCGCGAACGGCGGGCGAGCACGTCCTCGACGGTGCGCGCGTACTCGTAGCGCGCGGCAAAGCGCACCATCGCCTCGCTCAGGCCGGGCGTCAGCTCGCGCTCCGCGCCCGGAAGGCGCTGCACGAGAGGCGCCTCGGTGCCGTACAGATGCAGGCCCGGCGGAGCGCTGATCGGGTGCTTCGCCCCCGCCGGCGCTCCGACGAGCGAAAGCGACACCGTCGCTCCCGCCGGCCGCGTGGGCAGCAACCCGCGCGCCATGCAGCGGGCGAGCACGTCCTCGGCCATGGCGCGGTAGGTCGTCCACTTGCCGCCGGTGACCGTCGCCAGACCCGAGCGCTCAACGAGCACGACGTGCTCGCGCGAGAGCGACTTGGTATCGCCGGGCGCGACGTCCGGCGGCCTGACCAGCGGCCGCAGCCCGACCCACGCCGAGCGCACGTCCTCCCGCGTCGGCGCCTTCGCCAGGATGCGCGCGGCCTCGCCCAGGATGAAATCGATCTCCTCGCCGAACGGCTCGGGCTCGGCGGCGAGATCGGGGCGCGCCGTGTCCGTCGTGCCAAGGATGGTGCTTCCGAGCCACGGCACCGCGAACAGCACGCGGCCGTCGCGCGTGCGCGGCACCAGAAGCGCGTGGTCGCCGGGCAGGAATTCCCGCCCCACGACGAGGTGCACGCCCTGGCTCGGCGCGACGAGCTCGCGGCCCGCGGCGCGGTCCATGCGCCGGATCGCGTCGACCCAGACGCCCGCCGCGTTGACCACGCAGTGCGTGCGCAGCACGTGCTGCTGCCCGGACTCGCGGTCCTCGGCCACCACGCCCGAGATGCGGTCCCCCTCGTGCACCAGGTCGACCGCCGCGCAATGGTTGAGAACGATGGCGCCGCGCGCGATCGCGGTCCGTGCGAGCACCACCGCGAGCCGGGCGTCGTCGAACTGCGCGTCCCAGTAGCGCACCGCGCCCGCGAGATCGCGGCCCTGCACGCCGCGGGCGCACTCGATCGCCTCCTCGCGGCCGAGAAACTGCGTATGGCCGTAGCCCGCCTTGCCGGCGAGCAGGTCGTAGAGAAGCAGCCCGCTGCCGTAGAACCATTTCTCTATCCACCGGCCCCGCGCGCCGTACAACGGCAGCACGAACGGCAGCGGCTGCACCAGGTGCGGAGCGTTGCGCAGCAGGTTGGCGCGCTCGCGCAGCGCCTCGCGCACCAGCCGGACGTTGCCCTGCGCCAGATAGCGCACGCCGCCGTGCACCAGCTTCGTGGCGCGCGACGAAGTGCCCTTGGCGAAGTCGTCGCGCTCGACGAGCGCAACCGAGAGGCCGCGAACCGCGGCATCGAGCGCCACGCCCAGGCCCGTGGCGCCGCCGCCGATCACCACCAGGTCGAGCGCCGGTGCGGCCGACAACCGGCGCATCAGCTCGTCGCGTGCCGGCTGCTGGGCGCTCATAGGCCCGCTATCTTGCCCCAAACCACGCCGCGCCCGCGCCGGCCTAGGACCAGAGCCCGCGCAGCCTGGCGGCGACGTCGACGCGCGGCGCGCTGTCGACGTGCGCCGGGGCCGCCGCTTCGGCCTCGGGCCAGATGCGCGGCTCGAGGTGCTGCATGACGCTGCGCGTGAGGAAGCGGCTCTTCGCGCCGTAGACGTGGGCGTCGCCCTTGCGCGCCTGCTGCGTGACGTAATAGCGCAGCGGCGCGATGAGGTGCAGCTCGCTCCGCGCGCGCGTCATGGCGACGTACAGCAGGCGCCGCTCCTCCTCGACCAGGTCCGCGCGGCCGGTGGCGTACTCCGAGGGAAAGTTGCCGTCGGCGACGTTTAGCAGGTGGACCGCCTCCCACTCCTGGCCCTTCGCCGAGTGGATCGTCGAGAGCACGAGGTAGTCCTCGTCCAGGTGCGGCGCGCCGGCGAGATCGCCCGTGGCGCGCGGCGGATCGAGCGCCAGCTCGGACAGGAACCTCTCGCGCGTCGCGAACTGCTGCGCGATGCGCTCGAGCTGCATGAGGTCGCCTGCGCGCGCCTGGGCGCCATCGTACAGGCGCTCGAGGAGCGGCTCGAACCATTCGCGCACCCGCCCCACCTGCCCCTCCCATCCCGCCTCGGGCGCGCCGAGCGCGGCCATGAGGAGATCGAAATCGTCCGCGTTCGTTTGCAGCTCCTTCCAGGAAAACGCCCCCGCTTCGAAGCGCGTGAAGATTCGCGCCGCGGTCGCCGGGCCGACGCCGGGCAGGAGCTGCAGAGCGCGGAATGCCGCGATGCGATTCTTCGGATTGTCGGCCCAGCGCAGCACCGAGAGCATGTCCTTCACGTGCGCCGCCTCGAGGAACTTCAGGCCGCCGTACTTCACGTAGGGAACGTTGCGCCGCACGAGCTCCAGCTCGAGTACGTCGCTGTGGTGCGAGGAGCGGAACAGGACCGCCTGGCGCCTGAGCGCGACGCCGCGCTCGCGCGCCTCGAGCACGCTCGCCGCGACGTAGTCTGCCTGGGCCTGGTCGTCGGCGACGGTGACGTAGCGCGGCCGCTCGCCCCCGCCGCGCGCGGCCCGCAGCGTCTTGCGGTACTGGCGCTCGCCCTCCGCGATCAGGGCGTTGGCCGCGTCGAGCACGCCCTGCGTGGAGCGGAAGTTCTGCTCCAGGGTGAGCACCTGCGCGGGCGGCGCGTACTGCGCCGGGAAGCCGAGGATGTTCTCGACCGTCGCGGCGCGGAACGAGTAGATCGACTGCGCGTCGTCGCCGACCACCGTGACGCCCTCGCCCGAGGGGCGCAGCGCCTTGAGGATCTGCGCCTGCAGCACGTTCGTGTCCTGGTATTCGTCGACCAGGATCTGGTCGAAGGCGCCGCCGATCTCGGCCGCGAGCGCGGCATCCGACAGCATCGCGTGCCAGTACAGCAGCAGGTCGTCGTAGTCGAGCGCCTGATTGGTGAGCTTCTTCTCGACGTAGGTGCGGTACAGCCGCGTGAGCTCCTCCTCCCACTCGGCGCACCAGGGGAACGCGTCGACGAGCGTCGCGTGCAGCGAGCGCTGCGTGTCGACACGGTGCGAGTAGATCGCGAGGCAGGTGTCCTTGCGCGGGAACCGGCGCTCGGCGCTGGACAGCCCCAACTCGTGGCGCGCCACGTCCATCAGGTCGGCAGCGTCGCCGCGGTCGAGCACGCTGAAGTTCGCATCCAGGCCCACGCTCGCGGCGTGGCGCCGGATGAGCCGGTTGGCGACGGAGTGGAAGGTCCCCGACCAGGGCAGCTTCACCTCGCGCGCCGCGGCGCCGACGATCTTCTGCGCGCGGCGCGTCATCTCCTGGGCCGCGCGGCGCGTGAAGGTGAGGAGCAGGATGCGCTCCGGGCTCACGCCCTCGAGCACCAGGTGGGCGACCCGGTGCGCGAGGGTGTTGGTCTTGCCGGTGCCCGCACCGGCGACGATCAGCAGCGGCGCGCAACGGAACGCGCCGTCGGCGCCGCGCGCGCCGAATCGCGCCGCCGCGCGCTGCGCCTCGTTCAGCCGATCGAAAACGGTGTCCGTTTGCACCGCGGAACTATAGGCGATTGCTGTATATGTATCCAGTCCCGGCGTGAAATGCGATACTGTCGCGCAGGGAGGGCAAGGTGTCGGCGTTGGGCTCGCTGCTGAAGGAGATCCTCGGCAAGGTTGCGCGCCGCGGGAGCATGTCTTCGCAGACGCCCGAGCTCGTTTTCGGCGGGCTCAAGCTCAAGCGCTGCCGCCACGGCTGGATGCTGTTTTCCGGGCCGTACGTGGGCAAAAGCCTCGAGCTGTACGGTGAATACTCCGAAGCGGAAGTCGACATCTTCAGGATGTTCGTGCGCCCTGGCGACGCCGCCATCGACGTCGGTGCGAACATCGGCTCTCTGACGCTGCCGCTCGCGGCGCTGGCCGGACCGGCCGGACGGGTGTACGCGTTCGAATCCCATCCCGAGGTGTTCAACGTGCTGTGCGCCAACCTCGCGCTCAACCAGATCAGGAACGTGCTGCCGGCGAACGCCTTCGTCGCCACCGGCCCCGGCGTCGAAACCGCGAGCCGCAACTGGGGCAAGCACGCTTACGTCGGCAACATCTGGCAGCCGAGGTTCGAGCGTCTCGACGCGCTCGAGCTGCCCGCGTGCACCCTGCTCAAGATCGACGTCGACGGCAACGAGCTGGAGGTGTTGCGAAGCGCGGCCGAGACCATCGCGCGCTGCCGCCCGGTGCTCTACTTCGAGAACGACGTCGAGGAAAAATCGGCGCCTCTGGTGCAGCACGTGCTCGACCTCGGCTACCGGGTATATCTTCACCGCGCGCCGATCTTCCGGCCGGACAACTTCTTCGGCAATCCGGTGAACGAATGGGCGCCGGCCGACATCATATCCAGAATGATGCTCGCGATCCCGCGCGAGCGAGCGCAGCGCATCGAGCATCTGCCCGAGGTCCACACCGCGGACGAAGGCTGGAAGCCGCTGCGGACCGGCGTTGGAGCTTGATCGCCGTCAAACCCGCGCGCCGCGATCCGGTCCAGGCTGTGGGTCATTGCGGCCCCAGCGGGAGGAATGCCATGCGCGCCAGCACCACCGACCCGATCTCAGGCAAGGACGTCACCGACCTCGCGCGCGCGCCCTTCGTCGTCGAAGGCAGCGGTGACAGCGCGCTCAAGATCTACTTCGAGAACGAGGACAACCGCCGCGCGTATCTCGACGTCGAGCTCGAGCACCCCGGCCAGGACGTCACCAGCGTCAACCTCGACAATCCGGCGCCCATGGGCGGGGACCGTCGCCGCTAGTCAGGACATTAGTTCTGCATGGAAGGGGCGGCGCGCGCTGCACGCGCCTGGAACAGCCGCTCGAACAGCGGCTCGGCGAGCGGGTCGAGCTCGCGGCAACGCTCGTGCAGCTCGACCGCCGGCTGCGGCTCGCCGGCCGCGCTCCAGTAGCGGCCCGCAGCGGCCATCACGCGCGCGAGCTGACCGCGCAGGCGCTCGCGCCGCTCGAGCAACCATGCCGGGTCGGCCTCGCCGGCGAGGAACGGGCCGCGGTACAAGGCGAACAGCCGCTCCACGGCTTGCCGTATCTGCGCGGGCGCGGGGCTCGCCGCGCCCGGCCGCAGCGCGGCCTCGAGCGCGGACGCCTGTGCCTCGAACGCCCAGACGTCGGTCCAGACGTAGCGCCGGTCGAGGCTCAGCTTGCCCTCGTGCAGCACCAGCGCCTTGTCCTCGCCCAGCAGCTTGCGCAGCCGGTGCAGCGCGCTGGTGAAGGAGCGGTGAGCGGAGTCGCCCGGGATCCGCGGCCACATCGCGTCGGCGATGCGCTCTTCGCTCACCCCCTCGCCGCCGTAGGCGACCAGCACCTTGAGCAGCTCGAGCGGGCGGCGCTGCGCCTTGCCGCTCGCCGCGAGCGGCTCGCCCTGCCGGAGCAGCCGGAAGCCTCCGAGCGTCGCGACGCGGAACGCCCAGGGCCAGCTCTCGAGCGAGAGCGGCGGGGTCTCCGGCATGAGGCCGCGCCGGCGCACCAGGTCGCGTGCGTAATCGGCTTCGATTCCGGCCTCCAGCGCGCGCACGCAGCTGCGGCCCATGTCTTCCGGAAGCCACCACTGGAAGTGCGTGTAGCCGTATTCGCGCCCGAGCGCGAAGGCGCGCCGCAGCGCGTTCAGTCCGGCCCGGCTTCGCCCGTGATCGAGGGCGATCGCGGCGAACACCGCCAGGCAGGCGTACTCGAGGTGGCGGTTCTCGATCGGGCTCACGATCATGCGCATCTGGTGCAGCTGCACGGCGCACTTGCGCTCGTCGTTGCAGTCGGCCAGCACGCGCGCCAGGGCGAGCCGGCACAGCGCCTCGAAATAGGGGCAACCGACCTCGGTCGCCATGCGCAGCGCGGTGCGCGCCTCGTGCAGCGCGCGCATCACGTCCTTGCGCAGCATCGACTCCCACGATGCGTAGTGGTGGAAGCATGCGAGGTTGAAGCGGCTGGCGTTGCCGGCCTCCGCCTCGAGCTCCTTGCGCAGGCGCGCCGCTCCCTCGAGGTCCTTTCCGGCGAGCGCACCGCCGTAGCCGTAGACCAGCGTCTGGAACGTCCAGGTGCGGACCCCGGTCGCGCGCGCGATCTCCAGGCCCTCGCGCATCGCCTTGAGGCAGGGCTCGCGCTCGGCTCGCAGCATGTGGAGCATGGTCTCGATGTTCTTCAGGGTCGTGAGCGAGAACGGCGACACGCCGGGCCCCGCCGCGACACGGCGCATCGCTTCGATGATGCCCGCGGCCTTCTCGAACATGCCGGTCCACATGAACGTGAGCGCGGCGTACAGGCCGACGAACATCCGCAGGTTCGGATCGGAATCGTCCTTCGAGCAGGCGAAGGCGCGCTCGATCCACCGCTCGATGTCGCGCCGCTGGGGCTGGCGTACCGTGAGCGCGATGAACATGCTGCACGCGACGCGCGCCTCGATGCCGGGTGACGAGAACTGCGCGCTCGCGAGCCCCGCCTCGTCGAGCACCGCGATCCAGCGGTCGAGCAGCGAGAAGTCGTCGAGCTCGTAGAGGATGGCGTCGATCGCCCCGGCGGCGGCGCGGATCACGCCCTCGGGATCGCGCAGCGCCGCGCCGCGGAACAGGTCGTAGGCCCGCTCGAAGAGCAGCCGCGCCTCGCGCGGCGCCGAAGGCAGGTAGCTGGCCGCCGCCCAGTACACGGTCCAGGGCTCGGCCTGTTGCGCCTCGGGCGGCAGCTCTTCGACCCAGCGCACCACCGTTTCGCCGCGCCCCTGCGCGAGCATGCGCGCGCCGTGCCGGCCGATGACCCGCGCCATCTCGCGCCACTCGTGGCTTTCGGCATAGAGCGCGAACGCGTCCTCGATCTGGCCGGCGCTTTCCATCTGCTCGGCACAGATCCGCTGCAGGGCGCGGCGCTGCTCCTTGGGCATCGACTCGGCCGCGCGCGCCAGCAGGAACTCGCGGAACATGGGGTGGTACTGGTAGACCGCGTCCGGCCCGGCCTGGCGCAGCGTGGCGAAGTAGTTGTCGCGATGCAGCCCGGACAGGATGCGGCCTGCATCGGGCTCGCCGCTCACCGCCTCCGCGATCGCAGCGGTCATCTGCGTCGCATACGCGGTGCGCATCAGGAAAGCCTGGGTGCGCGGATCGGACTTCTGGAAGATCTCCCCCGCGAGGTAGTCGAACAGGAGCTGGCGCGTGGCGAGGTCGGACGCGGCGGCGAGCGAGCCGCCGCGGCGCGACTGCTCGAGCAGCAGCACCAGTCCCGCCGCCCAGCCCTCGGTGCGGGCATACAGCTCTTCGAGCTCCGCGTCGGACAGGCCGGGATGGCGCCGTGCGACGATGTCGCGCGTTTCCTCGCGCGTGAGGCGCAGCGCATCCCAGCCGATCAGCGCGAGCGCGCGGTTCGCGCGCAGCCGCGCCAGGGCGGGCGGCGGGTCGCCGCGGCTGATGCAGACCACGAACGCGCCGGGCGGCAGCTCGCGCACCGCCTCGCGCATGACTTCGTGGAACGGCGACGACGCCGGCACTTCGTGGAACCCGTCGAACACCACCGCGAACGGCGGCTCGTGCCGCGCGTAGAGCGCCTGGAAATAGCGGCGAGTGAAGACCGTGAGCCCGGCGTGATACTCGGGCGTGAGCAGAGGCAGTGACGCCTCGTCGCCGCCGTCCAGCTCGGCCGCGGCGAGACCGAGGTAATAGAAGAACGTCGCAACGTCGGCGTCGCCCTCGTCGAGCTGATACCACAGGCAGGGCACGCGTACGTGATCGACGTAGCTCGCGACCAGCGTGGTCTTGCCGCTGCCGGGCGGCCCGCTGACCCACACCGCGCCGGCGGCGCGCGCCTCGTCCAGCAAGTCGAACATGCGCTGGCGCGGAAGGATTCCCGGAAGGCTTGGCCGCGTGGTCTTGCCGAGCGCGCTGCGCTTGGACATCGGGATCGTGAGCCTTCCGAAGGCACGGATGCGGCGATTCTATGCGCGAGCGCGCCGCCGGATGCTTACATATTGCTTACTGCCGCCCGAGCTACCATCCCCCGCCGCCGCCTCCGCCGCCTCCGCCGCCGGAAGAGCCCCCGCCGCCGCCCGAGGAACCCGAGCTGCTGCCCGGTGGCGTGGACGCTGCGCTGATCGTGCTGTCCATGCTGGCGAGCGAATCGGTGAGCCCGCCCACCCCGCCCTGCGAGCCGACCAGGCCGCCGCCGGTGTCCGACAAGTAGTAGTGCGCCACGGCGGCGGTGACGGCCGCGGCGCCGAGCACCGCGGCGAACCGATCCGCCCAGGTCTTTTCGACTCCGAGCGCGAGCGCGTACGGCAGGAACCTGGCGAATTCCTCGGACGTCTGCTCCGGCGCCTTGATGCGCCGCAGCTCGTCGGCTTCGGCCACGCTCAGGTACTGGCGCAGGCCCTCGATGTGATCCTGCAACCGGCGTCCCTCCACGCTGTAAGCGGGCAGCCATTTCCGGAACACGACCAGCGTGACGAACATCGCGAGCGCGACGGGGGCCATCAGCCTCCAGTCGGTGTCGTAGAAGATCATCGCCCACATGCTCGCCGCCGCGATCGCCACGCCGGCGACGAACGAGCCCTCGTTGCGTGCGAACAGGCGGCCGGCGAAGTCGCGCTCCAGCGTGCTGCGGAAGGTGGCGCGCGCGGCCTGGATTTCCGGGTCGTGCTGGCGCGCGATAAGCGCCGAGTTCTTGCCGCCGAGGAGCGCGGTGGCCAGGGGCAGTTCGCCGGGCAGCCAGCTGTCGAGCGCCTTGCCGGTGCGCTCGATCTCGAAGCTGTCGCCGTGCTGGTGGATCCTTAGATAGCCGCGCGCCCCCAGGCCGAGCAGCGCCGCGGCGAGGCAGCGCTCGTCGTAGCTCATCTTGTCGATGAAGCGCACTCCGGCGGCGCCGATGCCGGGCGGCGGCTCGTAGCGCGGATACGTCGGCCCGGCGCGCGGGTCGCGCCCGACGAGCCTCCAGCGCCACCACAGAAACGCGATCATGACGAGCGCGCCGAGGGCACCGAAGGCCGCTCCCCGGTTGTCTCGCACCCACCACGCCAGCTCCTGCCGCATGCCCGGCGGCGCGACGATCCCTTTCGGGAACGTGAGCACGATGGTCATACCCTCGTGCGGCGCGAAGGCGCGCGTGCTCTCGAAGCTCGCGCCGCCCGTGCGCAGCGCGCTGCGGTAGTCGCGCCCGCGCGCGCCGAAGGGACCCGTATAGGCCTCGGCCGAGAGCTGCGCGGCGGGCACGGAGGCCGGCAAATAGACGTCCGCCGAAACCCGGTCGATGGGGAACACCCAGCCGTTGCCGTTCACGTTCCAGTAGAGCTCGTCGTGGTCCGAGAAGTAGCCGAGCTCGCGCGTGGCGCGGTAGGTAATCGAGTATTCATGGCGCCCCGGCGCGACGAGCGCGTTCGGGTCCCCGATGCGCACCCGCACGCCGTTGGCAATGTGCTGGGTGATCCAGGGCGTCGGCCCGCCGTCGCGAAGGACCGAAACCACATCGAAGCCGACCTGCACGCGCTGCCCGAGACGGTCCCGATAATCCGTCGGGAAGTCGCGGTAGATGCCGTGGCGGATCTGGCGCCCTTCGGCCTGCACGACGATCGTCTCGATGACGGTGAGCGTGCTGTCGGCGGCGATGCGGATGTCGCTGTGAAAGTCGAGCACGCGCTCGGCGGCCGGCGCGCCCGCGGCCGCAACGAGCAGCGTCGCGAGGACGAGCGCGCGCCTCATAGCGCCACCTTCACGGCCTCTCGCTCGTCGGTCTCGAAGAAGGGCATCGGCTGGAAGCCGAACGCCTTTGCCAGCAACAGGTCGGGAAACGACTCGATGCGCGTCACGTACTGCTTGACCGCGCCGTTATAGAAGCGCCGCGCGTGCTGCAGCGCGTCCTCCACTTCGACCAGCTTCTTTGCCAGGTCGCGGAAATTGGCGTCGGCCTTCAGCTGGGGGTAGTTCTCCTGCAGCAGCACGAGCTGCTGCATGCCCGCGCCGAGCTTGCGCTCGAGCTCGAAGCGCGCCCCGGGCTGTTCGGCGCGCAGCGCGCCCGCGCGCAACTCGGTGACCGACGTGAGCAGCGCGCGCTCGTAGGCGGCATAGCCGCGCACCGCCTCGACCAGCTGCGGCACCAGGTCCGCGCGACGCTTGAGCTGCACGTCGATGTCCGCGAAACCCTGGCGCACCAGGTTGCGGTCCGCAATCAGCCTGTTGTAGAGCCAGACCGCGCCCGCGCCGAGCGCGCCGAGCGCGACGGCCGCCCACATGCCCCCCGACATGCCCTCCCCCTCAGCCCTTGCGCGCCATCTCCCGGTAAAAGGCGCGGATGCGCTTCGCGTTCGTCCCCAGGTCGCTCCGGCCCACGCGCGAAGCCGAGCGGATGTCGACCCGGCTCGCCGCATCGAGCGGCGTGACACGGATCACGATGTCGTCCTTGAAGCCGAAGAAGCGCGTCGTGTCGGTCGCCTCGATACGCAGCGCCTTCGGATCGGCGAGCACGATCTGCCAGCCGAGCGCGCGCGCCGCCTCCAGGCAGCGCCGGTACGCCGCCGGAGGGTGCGCGCCCACCGCGAGCGGCAGGATGTCGGGGTAGGCCTTGTGCTGCGCCTCTGCCACCGCGCCGCCCGCGTAATCGACGCCATTCGGCGAAGCGCGCCGCACCGCGGCGAGGGCCTCGAATTCCGGGGGATGCACGGTATCGGTGCTGATGTCGTGAATCGGCGGCGCGCTCCTCGCGGCGCGCTCCATGGTCCATGGCACGCCGAAGCTGACGGTTCCCGCCACCACGCCAACCAGCAGCGCGGCGAGCGCACGGCGCTGGTTTGCGCGCCACGCCAGCGCCGAGGCGACAATGCACGCGAGCGCGCCGGCCGCGCCGGTCCACGCGGCGACGCCCAGCAGCGCGAAGGCGAAGCGGTAGTCCCACAGGCCGAAGCGATTGCCCAGGCCGGAGGCGAGCATCGCGGCCGCGCCGAGCATCGCGACGGCGAATGCCACCCAGACGAATATGCGGGCGCTGCGCGCTCTGTCCTCGCGATCCACCATCGGTCAATGATGGACCAATTTCGGCGTCAGGGGTTCGGCGTTTTGCTAGACCTACAGCGGCAACCCGGGCTGCCGCCACCGGGGAAGGTTGGCGAACGGCCGGCCCGGGCCGCCGCTGTGGCCGGGATGCGCCGCACGCTCGGCATTCGGCGCCTGGAATCCATTACAGCGGAAAGCGCGTGCGGCGACAGCCAAAACGGGTGTGCGCCGTGACGCGACGCACGCGGCTGACAGTTTCTTACGCCCGTGCCGGCGGCAGGGGTCAGCGGCTGATGCGGTTCCTTCCGTCGCGCTTGGCCCGGTACAGCGCCTCGTCAGCCGCCTTGATCACGTCCGCCGGCGTCGACAGCCGCTTGCCGGGCCCCGCGACGCCAATCGATACGGTGACCGAAACCGATTCCTCGGCGCGCCTCGCCCCGCGCCGCTTGCTGCCCTTCTTGTCGCTCCTGGGGCGATTCATCTCTCGCAGCGCCATACGATAGTCCTCGATCGAGGCGCGCACCGCTTCCAGCTGCGGCAGCGCATTCTTGATCGACACGTCGGGAAAAAGCACCGTGAATTCCTCGCCGCCGTAACGGAACGCGCGCCCGCCGCCCTCGACCGCCGCGAGGCGCGCGGCGACCAGGCGCAGCACCTGGTCGCCGACGTCATGGCCGTAGGTGTCGTTGAACTTCTTGAAGTGATCGACGTCGACCATGGCGATCGCGTAGTCGGGCCCGAGTGCGCGCAGGCGCTCCTCCAGCGCACGCCGGCTTGGGAGTCCGGTCAATTCGTCGCGGAACGCCATGCGATGCGATTCCTGCAGCACCGCGACCAGGAGGATCGCGCCGGCTGCCGACACGAACGCCCCGAACACGCCCGTCGCGTCCTCCGACCAGCACGCGACGAGGAACGCGACCAGCACGCCCGCCTTGCCGATGTCGGTCGGCGAGTGGCGCGGCCAGGCGCGCCAGACCGCGGCAGCGAACGCGACGGCGAACATGACGCGCGCGGCGAACGGCACCGGCGGCGACCTGAGCGCCCAGTGATCGAGCAGGTGCTCCCATGCGGTGCCCGAGAACGCGCTGCGCCCGGCGCTCGCGACCCAGGCGACGAGCAGCGCCTCCACGGCGATCAGCAGCAGCCAGCGCCAGCTGCCGTGATGCACCACGCCGCGCTCCGGCAACACGAGCGCGAGCAGAACGTTGAACGGCACGAGGAGCGCGAGCGCCGTATACGAGGCGCGTGCCGCGAAGCTGTGCGGACCGAGCCCGAGCGCGTAGCGATATCCGGCATAGGCCGCGAGCAGCGACACCGCTGCGACGAAGGCGCGGCCGCGGTTGAACCAGAGCGTCACCGCCGCGGCGAGCAGCAGCACCGCATACGGGCCGTATTCGGTGAGCCCGGCAAGTGACGGCGGCAGCGCCGGCCCGACGGCGAGTGCCAGGGCGGCCAGCAGCAGGATCGCGAGCGGCATCGCGATCGGGCGCAGCACGGCGGAGACGGAAGGAGCCATCGGCACAGCTTACGCCCGGTGGCGCGATTCGCCGGTCGCCACGCCGCCGGCGATCAGGTGCGCAGCGCGCAGCGGCTCGGGCATGCGGCCGTTGACCGCGAAGCGCCGGATGAGGGACGCGGCCTCCGCGCTCGACAGCCCGGCGCGCTGCACCCACAACCCGGCCAGCGGCTCCATCGGCCCGGCGCGCTCCACGAGGCGCCACTTGCGTGCGCCCCCGCGTACCTGTCCGAGCAATGCGCCGCGGATCTTGCGCAGATCGGGCTTCCTGCGCGCCACCGCCAGTACCGGCAGCGCGAGCGCCGCGTGCAGCGCCGCGAGGTCGACCACGTTGAAGCCGGCGAAGGCGATGCCCTGCAGCAGCACCGCGTGCAACTGGGCTCGAAAGCGCGAGCCCCGCACGCATTCGGCGAGCGCGCGCGTGGCATTGGCGCCGTCGCGCCGCACGCGCGTCGCGAGCACGCCCTCGAGACGCGCGCCGGCATAGACCGCCCCCACCACCATGACGTCGCCGCGGTGCGCGCGCGCGAACGGCGCGTCGTCGAAGCCGACCACGTGCGCGAAGCGTCGCATCAGGCCTCCTCGGGCGGCTTGATGCGGCGAAACGCGCGCCACAGCAGCAGGTCGTAGGCGATCTTGATCAACGCGCCCGCGACCAGCGGCGCCCAAAGCGCGCCCGCCTGCATCGCGCCTCCGGCGAGCGCGGGCGCGGCGATGCGGCCGCTCGCGCGCGCCAGCTGCGACAAGCCCGCCGCCCAGGCGCGCTCGTGGGCCGGCACGATCGCCATCAGGTAGGACTGGCGCGTCGGTACGTCCATCTCCGAGAGCCCCTCGCGCGCGATGAACAGCAAGGCGGCCACCGCGAAGCTCGGCGCAAGCGGCAGCGTGAGCAGCAGCAGGCCCGAGGGCAGGTGCGTAAACACCATGGTGTTGACCAGCCCGATACGGCGCGAGAGCCACGCGGCGCCGAAGTGCGACAGCACCGTCATGATGCGCGCCGCGACGAACAGCGCGGCGAGCGCGCCTTCGGACACGCCAAAGCGCAGGTACAGGAAATAAGCGATCAGCGCCGAGCCGATGAAGCCGCCGCCGAATGCGTCCATCGCCGCCAGCAGCGAAAAGCGGCGCACCGCGCGGCGTACCGCCGCGGGCGCGTGCAGCGCGAGCACCGACACCTCGGCTGCGCCGCGCTCGGCCGCGGGCGACAGCCGCGCATAGGCAAGCGCCGCGGCCGCGAGGAGCAGCGCGTAGCCCAGGAGCGTCGCGTCGTAGGCGCGCACCTCCGCCACACCGAAGCTGTCGCGCAGCAGTGCAGGCAGCGCGGCGAGCAGCGCGCCCGCGGCGGACCCGACGTCCTGCAGCGCGTTGTACCAGGCGAACACCTGCGTGCGCTCGCGCTCCGCTGCGGTCGCGGGCAGGATCGCCTGCTCGAGCGCCTGCGCGCCGCCGCGGTCCGTGCCCTGCGTGTTGAGCATGCCGAGGAACGCCGCCACGGTCAGCGCCCAGCGCGAGTCGCACAGCGCGAGCGCCAGCCCGCCCGCCGCGGCGAGCGAGGCAAGCGCCACCAGGCTGCGGCGCCGCCCGACGCGGTCGGCGAGGAACGTGCTGTAAGCGGTGCCGCAGGCGACGCCGATGAAGCCGGCCGTGAGCACCATCCCGACCTCGGCTTCGTCGAAGCCGCGCTTGGCGAGGTACACCGCGGCCAGCACGCTGATCGAGCCCGCGGCCAGCCCGCGCAGCAGCGCGGCGGTGTAGATCAGGCTGCGGTCGCTCCGCAGCCGCGTCACGCGAAGCTGTCGGGACGGAAGCCGACGTCGCACACCCGTCCGCGTTGCGCGCGCTTGCCCTCGTAGTCCTTCAGCAGCCTGGCGTCGAGCTGCGCGGTCTTGCGCGTGCGCTTGAATCCCGACACCGTGAGCGTGCCCTTGGGTTCGAGCGCGGCGACCGCGGTGAGCGTCAGTCTTTCGGGCAGCGCGATCAGCTGCACGCCGACGCCGCCGTTGGGCCGCAGCGGCAGCTCGGCCATCGGAAACACCAGCAGGCGCGCGTCCGACGACAGCGCGGCGACGTTCAGCTTCGCCGCCTCGCCGGCAAAGGGCGTCGGCGGGTTGGCGCGCGCGCCCTCGGCGACGCTCATGAACTCCTTGCCGGCGCGCGTCTTGGACAGCAGGTCGCCGAGACGGCAGTGGAAGCCCTGGCCGGCGCTCGAGCTCATCAACAGCTGCTGTCCCGGATCGCCGCTCGCCATCCACACGATGTCGTCGCCGCCGCAGTTCACCAGCGTGTTCATCGGCTGGCCGTCGCCGCGCCCGCCCGGAAGGTTGGCGGCCTCCAGCGTGAAGGCCTTGCCGCGCGCCGACAGGAACACGACCTGCGAGGTGGTCTTGCACTCGATCGCCTGCAGCAAGCCGTCGCCGTCCTTGAAGCCGACTGAGGACATATCCAGGCCGTGCCCGGAGCGCGCGCGGATCCAGCCCTTTTGCGACAGGATCACGGTGAGCGGCTCCTCGAGCACCGTGCGCTCGATCTGGGCGCGCTCTTCGGGCCTGATCAGCGTGCGGCGCTCGTCGCCGAATTTCTTCGCATCCTCCTCGAGCTCCTTGACGACGAGCTTGCGCAGCTCCTTGTCGTCGCCGAGCAGCGTTTTCAGGCCCTTCCTCTCGGTCTCGAGCGCCTTTCTCTCCTCGTTCAGCTTGACCCCGTCGAGACGGGTGAGCTGGCCGAGTTTCAGGTTGACGATGTCCTCGGCCTGGCGCTCGCTAAGCTTGTACTTCGCCTGCAGCTTGGCCTTCGCCTCGGCCTGGTCCTCGCACGCGCGAATGAGCTTGATGATCTCCTCGATTTTCGCGTAGGCCATCAGCCGGCCCGTCACGATGTGCAACCGCTCTTCGCACTTGTCCAGGCGGTGCGTCGTGCGCCGGCGCACGGTCTGCACGCGGAACTCGGTCCATTCGCGCAGGATCTCGACGATGCCCTTCGTCTCGGGCAGGCCGTCGAGGCCGAGCCAGGTGAGGTTGATCGCGTAGCGCGCTTCGAGCGAGGTCTGCACCAGCAGCGCCTTCATCGTCTCGGCGGGGTCCTGGCGCGAGCTGCGCGGCTCGATCACCAGGCGCAGCTTCGACTTGCGGTCGGATTCGTCGCGCACCGATTCCACCAGATCGAGCACGAACTGCTTGACGCGCTTCTGCTCCTGCGTCACCTCCTTCTTGCCGGCGGCCGGCTTCGGGTTGACCAGCGCTTCGATCTCCTCGAGCACCTGACGGCAGGACACGCCGTGCGGCAGCTCGTTCACCACGATGCGCCACTGTCCGCGCGCCAGCGGCTCGATCGTCCAGCGCGCACGCAGCGCGATCGAACCGCGTCCGGTCTCGTAGGCCTGCCTCAGCTCCTCGGGCGGGGAGATGATCTGCCCGCCGCCGGGAAAATCCGGCCCCGGCATGCGCTCGAGCAGGTCCTCGAGCCTGGCTTTCGGGTGGCGGATCACCCAGGCCGCGGCCGCGGCGACCTCCCTCAGGTTGTGCGGCGGAATGCGCGTGGAGAAGCCGACCGGAATGCCGAACGAGCCGTTCAGCAAGCCGAACGGGACGCGCGCCGGGAGCAGCACCGGCTCCTCGAACTTGCCGTCGTAGTTCTTCTGGAAGTCGACCGTGCCCTCGCCGATCTCCGCGAGCATCAGCTCCGCGATGCGCGCGAGCCGCGCCTCCGTATAGCGGTAGGCGGCGGCGCCGTCGCCGTCGCGCGAACCGAAGTTGCCCTGGCCGTCGATCAGCGGGTAGCGCATCGAGAAGGGCTGCGCCAGATGCACCAGGGCTTCGTAGGTGGAAGAGTCGCCGTGCGGGTGGTACTTGCCCAGCACCTCGCCAACGTAGCGCGCGCACTTGGCGAAGCTTTGCCCGCCGCCGGGCGTGTCGCCCATGGCGTAGAGAATCCTGCGCTGCACGGGCTTCAGACCGTCGGCGACCTCGGGCAGTGCGCGCGCCTTGACGGTCGACACCGCGTAGCCGAGGTAGGCCTGCGAGGCATGGCGCTCGATCGGCGAGGCCTCGTCGCCGTTCTCCGGGCCGAACAGGTCCAGCGTTTGTGTGTCGTCCATTGCTTACTCGAATAAATTGAGTTGACGGTCGGCCATCGCGACCGCGAGTTCCACCGCGGATTTCGCCTTGTCGAGGGCGTCCGTGGCGCCGGTTTTCCCGGCCGCCTCCCAGCCATAGCGGCCCTGCCCGAGAAGGGTCACCTTGCCGAGCTTCGCCTTTCCCATCCAGTAGGCGTGTCCTTTGTAGCTCCGCTCCCAGAAGGGCTTCTGCCTGGAGGATCTTTTCTTGTTCGCCATTGCCCCTCCTTCATACGTCGGCCTCGACAGTCTTCCAGTGCTCGCGCATCCAGTTGCGCCGGCCCTCGGCTTCGCCCGAGTCCATCAGGAGCTCGAAGGTGGCGCGGGCCTGCTTGATCTTCGTCAGGTCGAGCTGCATGCGCACCAGCCGGCGCGTGTCCGGGTTCATGGTGGTCTCCCACAGCTGCTCCGGGCTCATCTCCCCCAGTCCCTTGAAGCGCGAGATCTCCCAGCTGCCCTCGCGCAGCTTCTCCTTTCGCAGCAGATCGAGCGTCTCCGCGAGCTCGTCGTCGTCCAGGCAATAGAGTCGCCGCGGAGGCTTGTTTTTCCCCTGCCCGGGCACCTCGACCTTGTACAGCGGCGGCTGCGCGACGTAGATGTGCCCGGTCTCGACCACTCTGGGCGCGTGCATGAAAAAGAACGTGAGCAGCAGCGCCTGGATGTGTCCGCCATCGACGTCGGCGTCGGTCATGATGATGATCTTGCCGTAGCGGATGCCCGAGAGGTCTGCGCTGTCGCCGACGCCGTGCGGGTCGACGCCGATCGCCGTGGCGATCGCCTGCAGCTCCTTGTTGGCGAGCACGGTGCGCGAGTCCTTGGACATCGTGTTGAGCACCTTGCCGCGCAGCGGCAGCACGGCCTGCGTTTCCTTGTCGCGCGCCTCCTTGGCCGATCCGCCCGCCGAATCGCCCTCCACCATGAACAGCTCGTTGCGCGAGGTGTCGCCCGAGGCGCAGTCCACGAGCTTGCCCGGAAGGGTCGCGACGCCCGAGGACTTCTTGCGCTCGAACTTCTTGCCCTTGGACAGACGCGACATCGCCTGCTCGACGGCCAGCTCGACGATCTTCGCGCCGTCCTCGGGGTGAGCGTTTAGCCACAGCTCGAAGGCATCGCGCGTACACAGCTCGAGCAGCCGCGTGGCGTGCCGCGTGGTGAGCTTTTCCTTGGTCTGGCCATGGAACTGGGTGCGCACGATCCTCGCCGACAGCGTGAAGCACGCGCGCGACCACAGGTCCTCGGCGATCAGCTTGACGCCCTTGGGAGTCAGCCCGCGCGTTTCCATGAATGCGCGCAGCGCCTCGAAGATGCCGTTGCGGAAGCCCGCCTCGTGCGTTCCGTGCGAGCGCGTCGGGATGAGGTTGACGTGGCTGTCGCCGAACACCTCCCCCTCGGCGACCCAGCCGATGGCCCAGGATGCGCCCTCGCCCGGCTCGATTTCCGGAATATCGCTATGCTCGAAATACCTCTCGCCGGTGAACAGCGGGGCCGCCAGCTCTCGTCCGCCGAGCATGAACTCGAAGTACTGCGCCATGCCGCGCTCGTACTTCCACGCCTTCTCCTCCTTGCCCTCCACGCGCAGCACCATCGTGAGGCCGGGCAGCAGGTAGGCCTTCGACCGCACCAGGTGCTCGAGTTCGGCGAGCGGAATATTGGGCGAGTCGAAATACTTGGGATCGGGCCAGACGCGCACCACGGTACCGGTGCCGCGGCGCTCCTTGGCCTTCTCGCTCTTGAGCTTCTGCTTCAGCTCCCCGCCCTCGAACGCGAGCGTATGCTTTTCGCCGCCCCGGTACACGGTCACTTCAAGCCGCCTGGACAGCGCGTTCGTGACTGCGACGCCGACACCGTGCAGACCGCCGGAGATGTGGTAGACCGCCTCGCCCGAGCGGTTGAACTTGCCGCCGGCATGCAGCATGCCGAACGCCACTTCGACCGCCGGCTTCTTTTCCTCCCGGTGCATGTCGACCGGGATGCCGCGGCCCTCATCGGCGACCTCGACCGAGCCATCCTTGAACAACGTGACGGTGATCTTGCGCCCGTAGCCCGCGAGCGCTTCGTCCACCGCGTTGTCGATCACCTCCTGCACCACGTGCAGCGGGTGCACGGTATGGGTGTACATGCCGGGCATGCGCCGCACGGGCTCCAGCCCCTTGAGGGCCTGGATAGCTGACGCGTCGTAAGCTTGTCTTGCCATGTATCTAGTACCGAATTGCCATAAATACCCCATATATTGTAGTCGGGGCGGGGCCCCGGCGCTGGGGAACCCCTTCCGGCGCTTCCGGTCTCAGGTAAATGGACCGCCGCCGCGCCCTCAAGATCGCCGCCGGACTCGCCGCTGCCCCGCTTTCCATGCCGGCGAGGGGCGTCGGCCTGCCCCCCACGCCGTCATGCCCGGCCGACGGGGCCACGCCGCGCCAGACCGAAGGCCCGTTCTACACCCCACGCACACCCCTCAAATCGAGCTTCCTCGCCGACGCCGAGGGCGAGCCCCTGACGCTGCAGGGCTACGTGCTCGACACCGGCTGCCGCCCGCTTGCCGGCGCCTGGCTCGATCTGTGGCACGCCGACGCCTCGGGCGCCTACGACAACCGCGGGTTCAGGCTGCGAGGGCACCAGTTCACCGACGCCGGCGGGCGTTACCGGTTCGAGACCATCGTACCGGGGCTCTACCCCGGTCGCACACGTCACTTCCACGTCAAGCTTCGTGCGCAAGGTTCGCGCCGCGAGCTCACCACTCAGCTCTACTTTCCGGGCGAGCCGGAGAACGACCGCGACGGGCTGTTCCGCCGCGACCTCCTGTTACGGCTCGATCCGGCTGCGCGTACGGCGCGCTTCGACTTCGTGCTCGATGCCTGATGCGATTTGTCCAATGCATCTAGTACTAATGGATCAATCGTAAGCGATCGTCAACCCGGTCTACCCAATCGGCGCGGAGTCGATTAGGCTCCCGCTCCATGCAATCGGATCTCGCCGCGGCGGCCCTCGCCGGTCTCGCCAAGCGCCGCGTGTTGGCGGTCGCCGTGCTGCGCCAGGGTCGCGTCATATGGGCAAGCCCTGCGCTGCTCACCATGTTCGGCCTCGAAGCGAACACCGCCGTGGGCAGGCGCTTTCTCGACCTCGTGGGGGCCGATGACCGCGCGGCGCTCGTCACCGCGCTCGATGAAGCGCCGGGCGCGGAGATTCCGCAAACCTCGTTCCGCGCCCTGCGCGAGGACGGCAGTCAGTTCGACGCCGAGATGAGCGGGTCGTCGTTCGACCTTCCCGGCGGCCCCGGGGCGGTGATCGCGGTAAGTGACGTCACCGAGCAGCGGCGCGCGCAGACCCAGCTCTCCTACCTCGCGTTTCGCGATCCGCTCACCGAACTGCCCAACCGCGCCCTGTTCTTCGATCGCCTGCGCCAGGCTCTGGTCGACGCGCGCCGTCACAGCACCTCCTTCGCGGTGCTCGTGAGTGACCTTGACGGCTTCAAGCTGATCAACGACCGCTACGGCCACGAAACCGGTGACGCGCTGCTCCAGGTGGCCGCCAAGCGGCTGCGCGCCGCGACCCGAGAAGGCGACACCGTCGCGCGCATCGGCGGCGACGAGTTTTCGGCGCTCCTGGCGCGCGCCGCGAACCAGGAAGATGCCGCGATCGTCGCCTCGCGCATGGTGCGCGCGCTCGACGCCCCGATCGTCGTCGCCGGCCAGCCCTGCCAGGTGGGCATCAGCATCGGCATCGCCCTGTACCCCGGCAACGGCAAGGACATGGACACGCTGGTCGCCCATGCCGATGGCGCCATGTACGCCGCCAAGCGCGCCGGGGGCAAATGCTTCAAGTTCGCCGGCGAGCGCGACCCCGACATCTCGGGTCCGCTGCGGCTGCCGTTCTTGGAATGGAATGAAGCGTATATGGTCGGCGTGCCGCTCATGGACGAGCAGCACAAGCAGCTTGCGACGCTGATCAACCGGCTGGGCGAGGACCTGAAGGCGGGTCACGAGACCGACCGCCTAAACGAATCGCTGCACATGCTGGTCGAGGCGGCGCGCTCGCATTTCGCCGACGAGGAACGCCTCATGACCGAAGCAGGGCTTGGCGCGACCGCCGAGCGCCACAAGCTGGAGCATCGCCGGCTGCTGGAGGAATTGCAGAGCCAGATGTCGAAATTCAGCGGCAAGAGCATGGCGCTCACCATGCGCTACCTCAATTTCTGGCTACTGCATCACATCGAGACGATGGACAGGCCCCACGCCAAAGTGCTGGTCGATCGCGGAATGGCGCAGGGCACGAGTCGTCCGGCGTTCCCGCCCGGCGTTTCGCGTCCCGCGCCCCTCGCGAGCTAGTCGGCCGTCAACTTGACGTAAATCAAAGGCCGCTGCGCGCGGCCTCGTATCCTGCAACGATCGTTAGCAGGATTTCCTGAAAGTCATGCATCTTGGAACGCGCGCATCGCTGATTGCTGCGTTGCTTGCGCCTGTCGTGGCGTTCGCCGCCGAAGCCGAGCTGAAGATGAGCGCTGCGCAGGTCGCTGCGCTCGGCGTCGAGACCGTCGCCCTTGAGCAGCGCAGCATTGGCCAGGTCGAGGCGCTGCCGGCGCAGGTGGTGGTGCCGAACCGGCAAGTCGAGGTGGTGAGTGCGCCGCTCCCGGCACTCGTTGAGCGCGTGCTCGTGGCGACTCAGCAGCACGTCAGCAAGGGACAGCCGCTGGCGCAGCTGCAAAGCCCGGCGCTCGCCGACCTCCAGCACACCTTCCTGCAAGCCGCGACGCAATCGACCCTGGCGCGCGCCAACCTCGAGCGCGACGAAAAGCTCTTCGCGGAGGGAATCATCTCCCGGAGCCGGCTGCTCGCCGCGCGCGCCCACGACACCGAAACCTCCGCCGACCTTGCCGAGCGGGCGCAGGCGCTGCGCGTGGCGGGAATGTCGCAGTCCGCGATCGAGCGGCTGCGCACCGGACAGCACGTTGGCACCGCGATCGAGCTCACGGCGCCGATCGATGGCGTGGTTCTCGAGCAGCTGGCGTTCCCCGGTCAGCGCCTCGAGTCCGCCGCACCGGTGCTTAAGATCGCGCAGCTCGAGCCCCTGTGGCTGGAGATTCAGCTGCCGATAGCTCGGCTTGCCGAGGTACGCGAAGGCGCCGTGGTGAGCGTCGCCGCACAGCAGGCTGCCGGACGCGTGATCGCGATCGGACGCAACGTTTCGGCGGCCAATCAGACCGTGATGGTGCGCGCCGAGGTCGATCGCAATGCAGGACGCCTGCGGCCCGGACAGTACGTCGAAGCCTCGATCGAAGTTGCGGGCGGTGAGGCGCTGTGGTCGGTGCCGAGCACCGCGCTGGCACGCGTGAAGGGGAATGCGCTGGTGTTCGTGCGCACTGCGGAGGGATTTCGCGCGCAGCCGGTACGCGTGCTGAACGAGACCGCGACTCGGGCATTGATCGCCGGTGAGCTCGCTGCGGGCGAGCTGATCGCCGTCAAGGGTGTGGCCACGCTCAAGGCGGCGCTGGCGGGCATCGGAGCGCAGTAGATGCTCAACCGGCTGGTCGAGTTCTCGCTCACGCAGCGACTCCTGATGGTCGTTCTTACGCTGGGGCTCGCGGCTGCCGGCGTGCTTGCGTTCCGCGAGCTGCCGATCGACGCCTACCCGGACGTGTCCTCGACGCAGGTGAAGGTGATCATGAAGGCCCCGGGAATGACGCCAGAGGAGGTGGAGGCGCGCATCACCACGCCGATCGAGCTCGAGCTGCTCGGCATCCCTTACAAGCGAGTCGTGCGCTCGATGTCGAAGTACGCCATTGCCGACGTCACGCTCGATTTCGAGGAAGGCACGGACATCTACTGGGCACGGCAGCAGGTCGCGGAGCGGCTGTCGAACATCGCGCGCGATCTGCCCCCCGGCGTAACTGGGGGGCTCGCCCCCATCACCACGCCGTTGGGCGAGATGTTCATGTTCACGATCGAGGGAGAGAATCTTTCGCTCGCGGAAAGGCGCACGCTGCTCGACTGGACGATCCGGCCGGCCCTGCGCACGCTGCCCGGCGTTGCCGACGTGAATGCCCTCGGCGGCCTGGTACGAACCTACTCGGTGGTACCCGACCACGCAGCGCTCGCGGCGCGCGGCGTGACCCTCGAGATGCTGACCCGGGCGCTCGAGACCAACAACCGCAACGACGGCGCGGGCCGCGTGCGCGACGGCGAAGAGACGCTGGTGGTTCGCGCCGAGGGCGCGGTGCGCGACATCGACGACGTAAAGGCAATCGTGGTCGCCACCAGGGAAGGCGGGGTGGTGCGCGTTGGCGACGTGGCCGAAGTGCACATCGGCAACCTCACGCGCTATGGCGCCGTCACGCAGAGCGGCCGGGGCGAGGCGGTCGAGGGGCTGGTGCTGGGATTGCGTGGGGCGAACGCCAGGCAGGTCGTCGAGGACGTGCGCGCGCGCCTGCGCGACCTCGCGCCGAGCCTGCCGCCCGGGGTGACGACCAGCGTGTTCTACGACCGCGGCAGCCTGGTCGAGCGCGCCGTAGGCGGCGTTTCGGAGGCGCTCGGCGAGGCGGTCGTGCTGGTGCTGGTACTGCTGGTGCTGTTCCTCGGCAATCTGCGCGCGGCACTCACGGTAGCGCTCATGTTGCCGCTCGCGGCGCTTGCCACGTTCATCCTGATGCGCGCAGCCGGGATGTCTGCGAATCTCATGAGCCTGGGCGGCCTGGCGATCGCGATCGGGATGCTGGTCGACGCCGCGGTGGTGGTGGTCGAAAACGTGGTCACGCACCTGGCGCAGGAATCGAGGCGCGGCCTGCCGCGCCTCAACATCATCTACCGCGCCGTGAGCGAGGTGACGCTGCCCGTGACTTCGGGCATCGCCATCATCGTGATCGTGTTCCTGCCGCTGCTCACGCTGCAGGGCCTGGAAGGAAAATTGTTCATTCCGGTAGCGCTGTCGATCGTGTTCGCGCTGTCGGCGTCGCTCGTCCTGTCGCTCTCGGTCGTTCCGGTGCTCGCTTCCTTCCTTCTGCGCGAGGGCGGGCACCGCGAGCCTTGGCTGGTGCGGTTCGCGCTGCGCGCGTATGCACCGGTGCTCGACTGGGCGCTGAAGCACTCGCGCACCGTGATCGCGGCGGCGTTGGTGGCGCTCGGCGCCACGGTCGGCGTGTACCTCTTGATCGGCAAGACCTTCATGCCGGCCATGGACGAGGGAGACCTGATTATCGGCCTGGAGAAGCTGCCGTCGATCGGTCTGGAAGCGAGCCTGGCCACCGACCTTCGCATCCAGCGCGCGATCCTCCGGTCGGTGCCGGAAGTGACCCGGATCGTCGCCCGCACCGGCTCCGACGAGCTCGGCCTCGATCCCATGGGCCTCAACCAGAGCGACACATTCCTCGTGCTCAAGCCGAAGTCGCAATGGCGCCGCCGTGACAAAGCCTGGCTGATGGACGAGCTGCGCAAGGTGATGGCGCAATTTCCGGGCGTCGCTTACAGCTTCACGCAGCCGATCGAGATGCGCGTGGCGGAAATGCTGGTCGGCGTACGCGGCGACGTCGCAGTCAAGATTTTCGGACCCGACCTCGACCAGCTCGGGCGGCTGGCGGAAAAGATGGTCGAGGTCATGCGCGCCGTACGCGGCGCCGAAGACGTCCTGACGGTGAAGAATGAAGGAGTGCAGTTCCTTTCGGTAAAGATCGACCGGCTCGCGGCAGGGCGCATGGGGCTGTCGGTCGACGAGATCCAAGACGCGCTGCGCGCCCAGGTCGAAGGCAGGGTCGTCGGTACGGTGCTCGAGCAGGGACGAAGGACGCCGCTTCTGTTGCGTGCCGGGCCGCGCATCCGCAACTCGCCGGCGATGTTCGCGGGGCTCACGCTCACGCTGCCCGGCGGCCAGGTCGTGCCGCTGTCGCAGGTGGCGCATCTGGCACGCGTCGACGGGCCGGTGAAGGTCGACCACGAGAACGCACGCCGTTACGTGGTGGTGCAGGCCAATGTGCGCGACCGCGACCTGGTCGGCTTCGTCGAGGAAGCCACGCAGGCCGTGGCGCAGAAGGTCCCCTACCCGCCGGGCTACAGCGCGGTCTGGGGAGGGCAGTTCGAGAACCAGCAACGCGCGGCTACGCGTCTCGCCATGGTCGTGCCGGTCGCCCTAGCTCTCATCTTCCTGCTGCTGTTTGCGACCTTCGGCTCGGTGCGGCAGGCAGCGCTCGTGTTCGCCAACGTGCCCTTCGCGCTGATCGGCGGCGTGTTCGCGCTCTGGCTCTCCGGTGAATACCTGTCGGTGCCGGCTTCGGTCGGATTCATTGCGCTGCTCGGTGTCGCGGTACTCAACGGGGTGGTCATGGTGACCTACTTCAACCAGCTGCTCGCGCGCGGAATGTCGCTCGCAGAGGTGGTAGTCGAAGGCGCGCGGCGCAGGCTCCGCCCGGTTCTCATGACCGCGAGCATCGCCGCCTTCGGCCTGGTGCCGCTCCTGTTCGCCAGCGGACCCGGCTCCGAAATCCAGCGGCCGCTCGCAGTCGTCGTCATCGGCGGCCTCGTCACTTCGACTTTGTTGACGCTCGTGCTGCTGCCGATTCTTTACCGCCGCTTCGGTCTCGAACCGGTGCACGAAGGAGCCAATCCATGAATTACGCCGAACGGCACCAGGTCGACTGCCTGCTCACGCTGGTGTTTCCGCCGAGCCTGGAAGAAAGCGTGATCGGGCTGCTGCTCGAGCACCCCCAATGGTCTGCACGCTTCGTATGCTCCCACGTGCAGGGTCACGGCCAGGCGATGACCCTCGCCGCGGGCGCCGACCTGGTGCGCGGCCGCGCGCCGCGGCTGATGGTGCAGCTGGTCACCGGACACGCCGAAGTCCAGGCGCTGCTCGGTACGTTCCGCGAGGCGGTGCCAAGCCCGGAAGTCGCCTATTGGGTCGTCGAGCTCGCGCAGTACGGGAGGTTGGCGTGAGGATCCTCGCGCTCGCGCTGCTGCTACCGCTCGCCGCCGTGGCCGCCGACCCGCAGGATCTCCCGCCCGCAGCGCGCGCACGCGCGGCGATCGAGTCTCACCCCGCGGTGCTGGCGGCGCAGGCCGGCATCGCCGCCTCGGAGGCCGAGCGGCGCGCGCTGGACGCCGGACCCTACGAAACGCAGATGCGGCTCGGTGCGGCACGGCGCCGCGAACGCACGGTCGACCAGGACCTGAACGAGTACGAGGTGGGCGTTGAGCGCGCGTTTCGCATCGGCGCAAAAGGCAGCCTTGACCAGTCGATCGGCGAGGCTGGCGTGGCACAGGCCAGGCTCGCCGTGGGCGATGCCCTGCACGAGACCGCACGCAGCCTGCTCAGGATGTGGTTCACCTGGTTGCGTGCGGCCGCCACGGACGCCGACTGGACCGCACAGAGCTCGATCCTCGCGCGCCAGCTCGACACGGTAGCGAAGCGCGTGCGCCTGGGCGATGCGCCGCGCCAGGAGCAGTTACTTGCCGAGTCGGCATTGGCGCGGGCCGAGACCTCGCGTGTGCAGGCGGGCATGCGCACGGCAGCCGCCGTGGCCGAGCTGACGCGCAATTTCCCGGCGATCGTACCCCCGGAAGCGGTCCCCGAGCCCGACGTGGAGCCGCTGGAGCACGATCTCGCCTGGTGGCGCGAGCGCATTCTCGAACACAACCACGAGCTCGCCATGGTGCGCTCCGAGCTTCGCCGCCTGCGCCTGCAGGCCTCGCGCGCCGACGCCGACCGCACGCCCGACCCGACCCTCGGCATGCGCTATTCGTCCGAGCGCGACGACACCGAGCGGGTGATCGGCGTGGTGGTCACAGTACCCTTCTCTGGCGAGGCGCGGCGCGCGGCCGCCGATCGGGCGCTCGCGCAGAGCGACGTCGCTGCCCAGCGCGAGGCCGCCGTGCTACGCCGGCTGGAGGCCGAAGTTGCCGCGCTGTTTGCCAACGCCTCCGCCGCGCGCGAAGCCGCCGAGCGCGCCTCGCGCGCCGCGGACGGACTGAAGCAGAACAGCGAGCTCGCCGCCCGGGCCTACGCGCTGGGCGAGTCGAACCTCGTCGACGTGCTGACCGCCGAGCGCTATGCCATCGAGGCGCGCCTCACGGCAACGCAGGCACGGCTGGACGCCGCCGAGTCGCGCTACCGCCTGATGCTCGACGCGCACGAGCTCTGGCCGATCGACCCGCCGGGCTAGGCCCTTCGACGCAGCGCGCGCCAGACCTTCTCCGTCGTAAGCGGCATGTCGAGCTCGGTAACGCCGTGCCCGGCGAGCGCATCGAGCACTGCGTTGACGACCGCCGGCATCGCGCCGTGGCAGCCGGCTTCGCCCACGCCCTTGGCGCCCAAGGCGTTGAGCGCGCTCGGCACCGACTCGTCGAACCCGGACTCAAGCTCGGGCAGCGCATCCGCCCTCGGCATGGCGTAGTCCATGAACGACCCGGTGAGCAGCTGCCCGTTCTCGTCGTAGACCGACTGCTCCATGAGCGCCTGGCCGATGCCCTGCATCATGCCGCCGTGCACCTGCCCCTCGGCGATCAGCGGGTTCATCACGCGGCCGACGTCGTCGACCGCCACGAGCCGCGCAAGCCGCACCTCGCCGGTCTCGGGGTCGACCTCGGCCTCGCATACCTGGCAGCCGTTCGGCCAGGTCTGACCCTTCACCGTTTCGGTGTGCGAGACGCTGATGCGCCACTCTGGCTGCTTCGCGGCGAGCTCCGCCAGGCCGATCGTGCGGTCCGTGCCCGCGATGCGGTAGCGCCCCTCGGCGAACTCGATGTCCACCGCGGCGGCCTCGAGCTCCTTCGCCGCGAGGGGCTTTCCGGTGTCGATCAGGACGCGCGCGCCGACCAGCGCCGCACTGCCGCCGACCTGCAGACTCCTCGAGCCGCCCGCTCCGCCCCCCGTCTTCGCGAAATCGGTGTCCCCCTGGATCACGCGCACCGCCTCGGGCGGCACTCCGAGAAGCTCGGCGACAATCTGCGCGTAAGAGGTCTGGATGCCCTGGCCGATCTGCTGCGTGCCGGAGATGAGCGTCACCGCGCCGCCGGCGTCGACTGTCAGAGTCACCTCCTCGGTGACCCGCGCGCTGCCGGTGATCTCGACGTAGCACGCGAGCCCGCGCCCATAGAGCCTGCCCCGTCTCGCGGCCGCCGCCTTGCGAGCTTCGAAACCATTCCAGTCGGCGGCGACGAGCGCCTCCTTCAGTATTCTCGGGAAATCTCCGCAGTCGTAGGTTTGCCCGGCCGGATTGCGGTAGGGCATCTGCGCGGGCTTGACCATGTTCTTAACCCGCAGCTCGATCGGGTCGACGTTCAGCTCGCGCGCGGCGCGCGTCACCAGCCGTTCGAGCAGGTAGCCCATCTCGGGGCGCCCCGCACCGCGGTAGGCGTCGACCGGCGTGGTGTGGGTGAAGAACATCCGCACCTCGTGGTCGAGCAGCGGGATGTCGTACACGCCGGTGGGCGCACGCGCGCCCGACATCGCGGGCACGCAGGCGCCGAAGCTCGAGGCGTAGGCGCCGATGTCGGCGAGCGTGCGGATGCGCAGCGCCGTGAAGCGTTGACCCGCGTCGATCGCCAGCTCGGCCTCGGTGATGCTGTCGCGCCCGTGCACCTCGGAGAGGAAGTTCTCGGATCGGTCAGCGCGCCACTTGATCGGGCGCTTGAGCGCGCGCGCCGCGAAACAAAGCGCCGCGTGCTCCGGATAGGCGTAGCCGCGCGCACCGAAGCCGCCGCCCAGGTCCGTGCAGACGACGCGGAGCCTGTCTTCCTCGACCTTGAACACCTTGGCGAGCTGGCCGCGCACGGTGTGCGTGTTCTGGGTGGGGCAGTAGAGCGTGAAGCGGCCGGTTGCCTCCTCGTATTGCGCCGCGAGCGCTCGCGGCTCGAGCGGGTTGGCAATCACGCGCTGGTTGATCACGCGCAGCTTCACCACGCGCGCCGCCGCGGCGAACGCGGCCTCCGCCGCGGCGCGATCGCCCATGCGGTAGATGGCGGCGATGTTGCCGTATTCCGGCGTGAACGCCGGTGCCCAGTGCACCGGCGCGTCGGGCCGTTCCGCCCTCGGCAGGTCGGCGTTCGCCGGCAGCGGCTCCCAGTCCACCTCCACCAACTCGGCGGCGTCGCGCGCCTGGTCGCGCGTCTCGGCCACCACCATCGCCACCGCATCGCCGACGAAGCGCGCGGTGTCCGCCGTCAGCGCGTGGCGCGGAGGGACCGTCATGTCCGCGCCGTCGGGGCGCTTGTGCAACTGGGTGAACGGAACCGGCTCAAGGCCTGCCGCAACCACGTCAGCACCGGTGAACACCGCGACCACCCCGGGGGCGGCGCGGGCCGCCGAGACGTCGATTCCCGCGATCCTCGCGTGCGCATGCGGCGAGCGAACGAACGCCGCGTGCGCCTCCTTTTCGAGCACCACGTCATCGGTAAAGCGGCCCTGCCCGGTCAGGAGCTTCTGGTCCTCCAGCCGGCGCAGCGGCTTGCCGATCCACTGGCTGGTCCCCGGCTGTATCACTTGTTCCGTCATCGTCGTACCCGGTGCTAGGCCTCGCGGCAATTGCCCCGGATAATATTCCGCCCGACCCGACAAGGCGACAGATGGACCTGCCCAAATTCGAAACACTGCGCATCGAGCGCGACGGCGAGCACGTGCTCGTCGTGACTCTCGATCGCCCCAGTGCGCTCAATGCGCTCGACACGCAGATGGGAAGCGAGCAGTATGACCTGTGGACCCGGCTCACCGCCGCGCCCGGCGAGCTGCGCTGCGTGGTGCTGACCGGCGCGGGCGAGCGCGCGTTCTGCGCTGGCGGTGACTTGAAGCAGCGCGACGGCATGAGCGACGAGGAATGGCGCGCGCAGCACGAGATCTTCGAGCGCTGCTTCGTCGCGCTCCTCGAGTGCCCGTTGCCCGTGATCGCCGCGGTCAACGGGCACGCTTACGGCGGCGGGCTCGAGCTCGCCTTGTGCTGCGATTTCGCCTACGCGGCGCCCCATGCGCGCTTCGCGCTGTCGGAGGTGAAGCTCGGCATCATGCCCGGCGGCATGGGTACGCAAAACCTCGCGCGCGCGATCGGCGAGCGGCGCGCCAAGGAGATGATCATGAGCGGGCGCGCGATCGACGCCCGCCAGGCCCTGGACTGGGGCCTGGTCAACCGCGTGTGCGAGCCCGGCCGCGTGCTCGCCGATGCGCTCGAGACGGCGCGCGAGATCGCGGCGAACGGGCCGCTTTCAGTGCGCCAGGCGAAGAAGTCGGTGCACTACGGCCTGCAGACGGATCTGCTTACCGGATACCGGTTCGAGATCGAGGCTTACAACCGTCTGGTGGGCACCGAAGACCGCCGCGAAGGCGTGCGCGCGTTCGTCGAGAAGCGAAAGCCCCGCTTCGGCGGGCGTTAGAGCGCGAAGCGCCTCACCTTGTCCCAGTCGACGAGCGATGCGTAGTCGGCCGTTTCCGGCAGCTCGACGCAGCCGTCGTGTATCGGCAGGTCGGTCGTGGCCACCTGTTGGGTCATGGTGAGGTAGAACGTCTGCTCGGCGGGCATGGTGCCCGGCAATTGCAGGCTGATGAGCGTGCCGAGAAGGCTCTCGGCGTAGATCCCGACCGCCACCTTCGCCCGGGCGCGCGCCGCGAGCGTCGCGATCGCGCGAGTTTCGGAAAGGCCCACGCGCCCGGGCTTGGCTGACAACGCCCTGGCGCCGCGCTCGAGGTACAGCGCCGCGTCGGCCGCCGAGGCGCAACTCGAATCCACCAGGATCGGAATGGCGCAGGCGCGCTGCAGCGCCTCGAATTCGCCGTCCGGCGCGAGCGGGCTCGGATCCTCGGCGACGCGGGCCCCGGCGGCGGCGATGGCGTGCACGTACTCGAGCGCCTCGTCGCGCCGGTAAGCTCCATTCGCATCTACGTAGAGCTCGACGCCCGGGCCGACCGCGGCGCGGATGCTCTCCAGTGCCGCGAGGTCGGTCGCCGGGCCCTGCCCGCCCTTCACCTTTAGCGTCCGGAAGCCGTGGCGTTCGCACGCCTCCTTCGCTTCGGCGGCCATCAGCGCCGGCGGCCTGCGGGTCACGGTCCACGCGAGCTCGACCTTGCGCGCACCGCCCCACAGCTGCCATAGCGGCTTGCCCAGCGCGGCGGCGCGCAGGGTCCAGCAGGCGTTGTCGACGAGAGCCTTGGCGAGGCGGTTCTCGGGTACTCCGGCAAAGGCCTTCGGCACCTCGTCGACGTCGTGCCCCATCACCCGTGGCAGCAGCACGTCCTCGAGCGCGGCCGCGAGCGAGCGCGGCGACACCGCCGACCAGGTCGCCTTCACCGTGCCCTCGGCAATTCCGACATGCCCGTCGACCGAGGTGAGCGTGAGCAGCGCGAACACGCCCGCGTCCTCGACCGCGTTCGACCAGACCACCTCGCGCACGTACGGCAGGCGGTAGAACTGCAGCGACCAGCGCGCGATCTTCAGGCGTGCATCGCGACCCGGGCCTAGCCCAGAGTCGGCATGTTGAAGCCCGGCGCGGGCGTGTCCTGGTGCGGCCAGCGGCGCGTGATCACCTTGGTGCGGGTGTAGAACTTGACGCCCTCGACACCGTGCACGTGCAAGTCGCCGAATAGCGAGTTCTTCCAGCCGCCGAAGGAGTAGAACGCGACCGGCACCGGGATCGGCACGTTGACGCCGACCATGCCGACCTGGATCTCGTTCTCGAAGCGGCGCGCGGCGCCGCCGGACTCGGTGAAGATCGCGGTGCCGTTGGCATACGGGTTGCGGTTGACGAGCGTGATCGCCTCCTCGAGCGTGCTCGCGCGCAGCACCACCAGCACCGGCCCGAAGATCTCGTCCTGGTAGATCTTCATGTCCGGCTTCACCTGGTCGAACAGGGTGGTGCCGAGGAAGAAGCCCTCTTTCGGCAGGGCTTGCTTGCGGCCGTCGACGACCAGCTTCGCGCCTTCTTTGATGCCCTGCTCGACGTAGGACGCAACCTTGTCGCGGTGCTGCCCGGTGACCAGCGGCCCCATGTCGACCCCGTCCGCGTCGCCGGCGCCGATCTTGATGGCGCGCGCCTTCTTCTCCAGCAGCTTCACCAGCGGGTCGCCGGCCGCGCCCACTGCGACCACCGCGCTGATGGCCATGCAGCGCTCGCCGGCCGAGCCGTAGGCCGCCCCGATCAGCGCATCGGCGGTGAATTCCAGATCGGCGTCGGGCAATACGACGGCGTGATTCTTGGCGCCCCCGAGCGCCTGCACGCGCTTGCCCGTCTTCGCGCAGGTCTCGTAGATGTGCCGCGCGATCGGAGTCGAGCCGACGAAGGACACCGCACCGATGCCCGGATGGTTGAGAATCGCGTCGACCGCCTCCTTGTCGCCGTGCACGACGTTTAGCACGCCCGGCGGCAGGCCCGCCTCCTGGAGCAGCTCGGCCATGCGGATCGAGGCCGAGGGCACCTTCTCCGAGGGCTTGAGCACGAACGTGTTGCCGCAGGCAATCGCCACCGGGAACATCCACAACGGCACCATGACCGGGAAATTGAACGGAGTGATGCCGGCGCATACGCCCACCGGCTGGCGCAAGGTATGCGTGTCCACTCCGGTGCCGACGTTCTCCGAGAACTCGCCCTTCAGCAGGTGCGGGATGCCGCATGCGAACTCGACCACCTCGATGCCGCGCTGCACCGAGCCCATGGCGTCGGGCAGCGTCTTGCCATGCTCTTCTGTCACCAGCTGCGCCAGCCCCCGCTGGTTGGCCTGCAGCAGGGCGAGGAACTTCTGCATGATTCGCGCGCGCCGCAGCGGCGGCGTGTCGCGCCAGGCGGGAAACGCCGCCGCTGCGGCCTTGACCGCGGCATCGACGACCTTCGCATCCGCGTAGCCGACCTTCTTGGCGACCTGCCCGGTCGCGGGGTTGTATACCTCACCCACTCGCCCGGAGGGCGCAATCGCTTTTCCGCCGATCCACATGGGAACGGTGTGGTGTCTGATCTCTGCGGGCTTGTTCATGCGCGGCCTCCTTCGGGCCTGCGATTTTACGCCGATCTATATACTCGGCGGATGCCCGCGCCGCTCGTCCCCGCCGCGCTCGCCTTCGCATCGGACGGCACGCCGTACTCACGCGAATACGGCGACCCTTATCACAGCGCCGCCGGCGGGCCGGCGCAAGCGCGCCACGTGTTTCTCGGCGGCAACGGACTTCCGGGCCGCTGGGCCCGGCGCCGCCTTTTCACGGTGCTCGAGACCGGCTTCGGGCTCGGGCTCAATTTCCTCGTCACCTGGGCCGCGTGGCGCGAGGACCCGATGCGTTGCGCGCGGCTGCATTTCGTGTCGCTCGAAAAGCATCCCTTCCGCGGCCCAGACCTGGAGCAGGCGCACGCGGGCTATCCCGAGTTCGCGCCGCTTTCCGCGCAGCTGCGCGCGGCCTGGCCGCTGCTCGTTCCCGGTACGCACCGCCTCGAATTCGACAATGGGCGCGTGGTGCTGACGCTCGCCTTCGCCGACGTCGCCGCCGCGCTGCCGCAGCTGCGCGCTGCGGCCGATGCGATCTATCTGGACGGTTTCGCGCCGGCGAAGAACCCGGAAATGTGGTCGCCCGCGGCGATGAAGGCGCTAGGCCGGCGCGCGGCGTCCGGCGCCACCGCCGCAACGTGGAGCGCCGCGGGCTCGGTGCGCGAGGCGCTCGAGGGCGCCGGATTCGAGGTGGAGAAGCGCACCGGCTTCGCCTCAAAGCGCGAAATGCTCGCCGCACGCTACGCCCCGCGCCCGGGATCGAAGTCCGCCCCGGCCGTAGCGCCATCGCCGGAGCGGCGGGCCCTGGTGGTCGGCGCAGGCATCGCCGGCGCCGCCGTGTGCGAGCGGCTCGCGGCGCGCGGCTGGGAGGTGACGCTCATCGAGCGCCGCCAGGAGCTGGCCGCCGAGACCTCTGGCAACCACGCCGGCGCGTTCCATCCCGTGGTCACGCCCGACGACAGCGTGCTCGCGCGGCTGACGCGCGCGGGGACCCTGTACGCTCTGCGCCGGCTGGACGCGCTCCGCTCCGTCGAGTGGGCGCGCTGCGGCACCCTGCATCTCGCGAGCGAGAAACGCGAGGAAGGCGCGCAACGCGCGTCGCTCGAAGCGCTCGGCTATCCGCCGGAGTACGCGCGCTGGGTCGAGCGCGACGAAGCCTCGAGCATCGCCGGCACCGAAGTTTCCGCCGGAGCCCTCTGGCTTCCGCCGAGCGGCTGGGTGCGACCGCAGAGCCTCGCGCGGGCCCAGGTCGCGCACGCGGCGGCCGAAGCCTGCTTCGGCATCGAGGTCGCGGGTCTCGAGCACGGGGTCGGCGGCTGGACCGCGCGCGATGCAACGGGCGCGGCGATCGCCAGCGCCCCGGTGGCCGTGCTCGCCAATGCTGCCGACGCGGTGCGCCTTGCGCCCGGTGCGCGGGTCGCCCTGCGCAGCGTGCGTGGCCAGCTCAGCTATCTTCCCGCAGGACGGGTGCGCGCACCGCGCGTGGTGGTGCTGCGGAGCGGGCTCGCGTTGCCGCCGGTCGACGGTATCGCGGTGATCGGCGCGAGCTACGATTTCGACGACCCGGACCCATCGGTGCGCGCCGAGGGCCACGCGGGAAACCTCGAGCGGCTCGCGCGGATACTGCCCGGCGCGGCACGCGGCATCGATCCCGCGGGGTTGCAAGGGCGGGTCGGTTTCCGCGCGGTCACGCGCGACCGGCTGCCGGTGGTCGGCCCGCTCGCGCCGGGGCTGTACGGCGCGTTCGCCTATGGATCGCGCGGCCTGGTCTGGGCCGCGCTCGCCGCCGAGTTGCTGGCGAGCATGCTCGAAGGCGAGCCGCTGCCGCTCGAAGGCATGCTCGCCGACGCTCTCGACCCGGCGCGCTTCAGCCGGCGCTCGGAGGCCGGCCGGAGAGCGCCCTGAAATCGACGCGCGCGCCGGCCGCGTCAGGCTCCCCGGCGCGAGCGCGGACCGCCTCGCGCGCCCGGTCGCGCAACCGGATCGCCGCGTGCCAGTCGGTCCCGTCGGGCGGAATCGGCTCGCATACCAGCACTTCGAGCCGCGTCGGGCGCGGGAACCAGATTCCGTCGGGCAGCATGCTGCGCGTGCCGCGCAGTACGACCGGCACCACCGCTGCGCCCGCAGTCACCGCCGAGACGAAGGCACCCATGCGAAACGGCAGCAGGCCGGGATCGCGCCGCAGCGTGCCCTCGGGAAACACGAGCGGCGCGACGCCTGCGCGCGCGCACGCCTCGATCGCGCGGTGGTCCTCGACGCCGCGCGCGACGTCGACGCGCTCGACGAACAGGCTGCCGAGACGGCGGAGCAGCGTGCCAGCGAAGAGCTGCGGCGCCAGCTCGCGCTTGGCGACGAACGCGATGCGCGGCGGCAGCGCCGCGGTGAGCAGCAGGCCGTCGAGATAGCTCGCGTGGTTCGACACGACGATCGCGCTCAGCCCGGGCGCGAGGCGCTCGGCGCCCTCGACGCGCGGCGTCGCGCCCCACAGCGCGAACAGCAGCCGCGCCGCGGCGCGCGCGATCATGCGTGCGCGCACTTCGCTGCGCGTCGCGGCGATCAGCAGCCAGGCCGGCGGCGCGACCAGGAAGAAGCTCGTGCAAGCCCACGCGCCCCAGAGCAGCGCCGCCGCACGGCCGAGCGCGCGGCGCGCGCGCAGCGTGACGCCCTCGATGCCGAGTAGCGCGAGCTGCCGCCAGGCGGGGCGCTCCTTGGCGCCGAGCGTGCCGCGCTCGTAGAACTCTCGGCAGGCGGCGCGCCGGATCTTGCCGCTGGAAGTCTTGAGCACCGTACGCGGCGGCGCGAGCACCACTTCGTCGGCCGGCATGCCGATCAAGTCGATCGCGAGGTGGTTGATCTCGGCGATGATTCGCGAGCGCTCCTCGGGCTTCGTCTCGCGCGTCTCGGCGAGCACCACCAGCCGCTCGGTGCCGGTGCGCGCATCGCTTGCCGCGAACACCGCCACACCGCCGTGGCGCACGCCCTTCACCTCGCCCGCGGCTTCCTCCAGCTCCATCGGATGGATGTTGTGGCCGCCGCGGATGATCACATCCTTGGCGCGCCCCGTGATGAACAGCTCGCCGTTCGCGAGGTAGCCTAGATCGCCGGTATTGCGCCAGTCGCCGTCGATCAGCTTCGCGGTCTCCTCCGGGTTCTCGAAATAGCCGCTGGTGGCGGAGGGGCCGGTGAACTGGACCATGCCCTGCACGCGGTCGCCGAGCTCGCGCCCGCGCTCGTCGATGACGCGAATCGCGTGTCCCGCCAGCGCGCGCCCGCAGGCCACGAGGCGCAGAGGCAGCGGGTCGTCGTCGCGCGCCAGGCGCGCGACGCCGTGGCTCTGGAAATGCGCGCGGTCGACACGCTCGACGAGCGCGCCGCGCCCGAGCGGCGGGAAGGAGGTGCCGAGGCAGCACTCGGCCAATCCGTAGACCGGCGTCATCGCCTCGCGCCTGAAGCCGTAGCGTGCGAAGCGCTCGCAGAAGCGCTCGATGGTGTCGGCGCTCACCGCCTCGGCGCCGTTGAACGACAGGCGCAGCGAGCCGAGGTCGAGCCCCTCGAGCTCGCCATCCGAGAGCTTGGTCAGGCACAGCTCGTAGGCGAAGTTCGGCGCCGAGGTGAGCGTGCCGCGATGCTGCTGGATGCGGCGCAGCCAGCGCGCGGGCCGCGACAGGAAGGCGAGCGGCGACATCAGCACCAGCGGGTACGCGAAAAGCATCGATCCGAGGCAGGCGCCGATGAGACCCATGTCGTGGTACAGCGGCAGCCACGACACGAAGGTGTCGGCCGAACTGACGCGCGCGGCCGCGCCCATGGCGCGCAGGTTGGCGAGCAGGTTCGCGTGGGACAGCACGACACCCTTGGGCCGGCCCGTGCTGCCCGAGGTGTATTGCAGGAACGCGGTGTCGCCGGGTGCCGCGCGGTGCGCCGGCGGTGCGCCGTCGGCGTCGAGCACCTCTGCAACGGTCGCGACGTGGCGTAGCGAGCCCGCGTGCACCTGCAGCACGTGGGCGAAGGCCTTGGCCTGCTCGATGGTGACGAACAGTTGCGCGCCACTGTTGGCGACGATGCCCGCGATGCGCCGGAAGTGCTGCTCGAGCTGCGCCGGGCGCGCCGGTGGATACAGTGGTACCGGGATCGCCCCGATGCGCAGGGCGCCGTAGAAGGCGATGAAAAACTCCCGGCTCGTGGGCAGCATGATCGCGACGCGCTCGCCGGCCGCGACGCCGCGCGCAGCGAGGCCCGCGCCGAACGCCCGCGCGCCCTCGGCGAGCGCGCCGTAGGTGATTTCTTCGGGCGCGTCGCGCTCGCCATAGAGCGTGATGTGCACGCGCTGCGGATGATGCGCGAAGTGCCAGTCGAAGGCCTCGGTAAGCGTTTGCACCGACGCGGGCGCCTGGTCGACCGCTTCGGGCGCGAGCGCCGGCGCCACAGCCGGCTCGGGCGCCACGGGCTCGGCTGCAGGGGCGCTGCCGATGAAGCGCAGCAGGTCGCGCGGCGTCTCGGCCTCGCTGAACGCCTCCTCCGGCAGGCGCACGCTCCAGGCCTGCTCGATGCGCGCGGCGAGCTCGACGCGGGCCAGGCTGTCGAGGCCGTAGTCGCGCTCGAGCGAGTGGTCGAGCCCCAGCGCGCCGATGCCCACGTCCTGCGGATGCAACTCGCGCGCCAGCACGCGCAGGAGCCCGAGGAGCCGCGCGCCGGACTCCGCGCTGAACTGTTCCGGTTGCACGCGACTTATTTGCCTGCGCCGCCGGCGCTTGTCAATGCGCGGCGAGCCCGACCAGCGCGCGCGCCAGCAGCGGCGCGACGCCAATTACCTCGATGCGCGCGCCCGTCGGAGGCGGCACGCTGTCGGTGGCGGCAATGCGTCCCAGCTGCGCCGCGTCGAGGCGCTCGAGCGCGTTCGGTGCGAGCACCGCGTGCACGAACAGCGCATGAATGTCGCGCGCTCCCGCCTTGCGCAGCGCCGCCGCGGCGGCCACGATGGTGCCGCCAGTGCTCGCCATGTCGTCGAGCACCAGGCAGTCGCGCCCGCGCACCTCGCCCAGCACCTCCAGCGCAACCGCCGTGTCGGCACGCGGCCGGGTCTTGGCAAGCACCGCGAGCGGCGCCCCGAGCGCTGCCGCGCAGCGCTGCGCACGCTTCAGCCCGCCGGCGTCGGGTGACACGATCGCGATACCCGGGAGCCCCCAGGCGCGTACCGCCGGCAGTAGCGCATCATCGGCGAGCAAGTGGGTCAGCGGCATCGGGAAGGCGCTCTCCAGCGCCGGCGAATGCAACTCGAGCACAACCAGCCGATCGACTCCCGCGGCGCCCAGCACGCGCGCCGCGAGCTGGGCCGAGCGCGGCTCGCCGGACTGCTTGCGCACGTCCTGCCGCGCGTAGCCGAAGTATGGCACCAGCGCGGTAACGCGCGCCGCCCCTGCGGCGCGCGCCGCGTCGACCATCAACGCGAGCGTCATGAGGCGCTCGCTGGTGGGCGTGCAGGTCGGCTGCAGGATATAGAGGTCCGCATCGCGCAAGTCGGCCTCGATGCGCACCCGCGTTTCGCCATCTGCGAACGCCGAGACCGGGCAAGGGAGCAGGCGCGCGCCGCATTCGCTCGCCACGCGCGCCGCCAGAGCGGGATGCGCATCGCCTGCCAGCAACAAGACCTGCGGGCTCATTCTCGCGTCTCACGGCCCAGGTAGCGCTCGAACCAGCGCCCCGCATGGCGCGCGGCCTCCTCCAGGGTTCCCGCTTCAGCGAACAGGTGCGAAGCGCCCGGGACAACCACGAGCTCCTTCTCGCTGCGCAGCCGATCGTAGGCGTCACGGTTCCATTCGAGCACCTGCTCGTCCCTCTCGCCGACGATCAGCAGGGTCGGCGCCTTGACCCGCGGCAGTGCCTCCGCGGCGAGGTCCGGCCGGCCGCCCCTGGAAACCACGGCCGCGACCAGCGCCGGCGCCTCGGCCGCGGCCGACAGCGCCGCGGCGGCGCCGGTGCTCGCGCCGAAGTAGCCGAGCGCGAGCGATCGGGTGACTGGCTCGGCACGCAGCCAGCGCGCCGCCGCGAGCAGGCGCGCAGCAAGCAGTCCGATGTCGAACACCTTGTCCCGGCTCTGCGCTTCGTCTTCCTCGAGTAGATCGACGAGCAGCGTGGCGAGGTGGAGCTTACGCAACTCCTGCGCGACGAAGCGGTTGCGCGGGCTGTAACGCCCGCTGCCGCTGCCGTGCGCGAATGCCACCACGCCGGTTGCGTGCTGCGGTACGCGCAACTCGCCGCGCACCTTGCGTTCATCGGCCGCGATGCTCACATCGACGACGATGGGCAACGCGCCGGTCGGCCGATTCACGAGTCGTGCTCCCCTTCGATCGCGCTAAGCTTGGCCCGGGGTGCGCTAGACTCCATTGACGGAGATCAAACGCCGCCGCCGGGACGCACGTCAACCTTACACCCTAGGCAGGCGCAGGCTGCAACCAAGGGCAAAAACCATGAACGATCCGTCTCAATCCTCGACTCGCCGGGTCCCGGCCTCCGCGCTGTGCGGCGTGTGCGACCCCGGCCAGTTCGGCTTCGAGACGACCGCCGAACTCGAGGATCTGGGCGAAGCCCTGGGACAGCGGCGGGCGGTCGAGGCGATCAAGTTCGGCATCGGCATCCGCCAGGAAGGATACAACCTGTTCGCGATGGGCCCCGAGGGCATCGGCCGGCGCAGCATCGTGCGGCACTTTCTCGAGCAGCAGGCGCCCGCGCGCGAAGTGCCGCCCGACTGGTGCTACGTGTTCAATTTCGACACGCCTCACAAGCCGCGGGCACTGCAGCTGCCTCCCGGCCAAGCCATCAAGTTCAAGCGCAGCATGGAGCGGCTACTGGAGGATCTGCGCGTAGGCATCCCTGCCGCCGTGGAGACCGACGAATATCGCGCGCGGCGCCAGGAAATCGAGAACGCATTCAACGAGCGGCAGGAGCAAGCCTTCGGCGCAATCGGCGAGCGAGCCAAGCAACAGGGCATCGCGCTGCTTCGCACGCCGGGCGGGTTCGGCTTTGCGCCGATGCGCGAGGACGCCGTGATGAGTCCGCAGGAGTTCCACAAGCTGCCCGCTCCCGAGCAGAAACGCATCGAGGACGCGATCGCCGTACTCCAGGAGGAGCTCGAGGGCGTGATCCACGAGGTGCCCAAGTGGCGGCGCGAGGCACTGCACAAGCTGAGAGAGCTCAACCGCGGGGTGACGCAGACCGCCGTCAACAGCCTGATCGAGGAGCTGAAGGCCGAGACCGAGGCCTTACCGCAGGTGCGCCAGTACCTCGCCGACGTTCAGGAAGACGTGCTCGACCATGCGGAATTCTTCCAGCAGCCCAAGGAAGGCGAGCAGCCGACGCTCTTTGGGATCCCGCTGCCGCAAGCAGAGACCTCCGAGCAGCCGCTGCGCCGCTACGCGGTGAACGTGCTGATCGGGCACGAGGACGCGAAGGGCGCGCCGATCGTCTACGAAGACAACCCGACGCACGACAACCTGACGGGCCGTATCGAGCACATCGCGCAGATGGGCACGCTGGTGACCGACTTCACGCTCATCAAGGCGGGCGCGCTGCATCGCGCCAACGGCGGCTACCTGGTGATCGACGCGCTCAGGCTGCTGTCGCAGCCCTTCGCCTGGGAAGCGCTCAAGCGCGCTCTGCGCTCGCGCGAGATCCGCACCGAATCGCTCGGTCAGATGCTGAGCCTGGTGAGCACGGTGTCGCTCGAGCCCGAGCCGATCCCGCTCGACGTCAAGATCGTGCTGGTGGGACAGCGCTTCCTTTACTACCTGCTGCACGCCTACGACCCGGAGTTCGGCGAGTTGTTCAAGGTGGCCGTGGATTTCGAGGAGGACATGGCTCGCACCCCGGAGAGCGACCTCTTTTATGCGCGCGTCATCGCAACCATCGCCCGCCGCGAGAAGCTGCGGCCGCTGGCGCGCGCCGCAGTGGCGCGTGTCATCGAGCGCGGCTCGCGCGACGCGGGCGACGCCGACAAACTCTCGGTGCAGATGAGGAGCCTGGCGGACCTGCTGCGCGAAGCGGACTACTGGGCGGGCGCGGCCGGGCGGGAAGTCGTGGCGGCGGAGGACGTGCAGCGCGCGATCGACGCCCAGGAGGATCGCTCGGGGCGCATTCGCGCCCGCCTGCAGGAGGAAATCCTGCGCGGCAGGCTGCTGATCGATACCTCGGGCACGCGCAGCGGCCAGGTCAATGGCTTGGCGGTGGTGCAGCTCGGCGGCTACTCGTTTGGCGTGCCGCACCGTATCACCGCCCGCGCGCGGCTCGGCAGTGGCCGGGTCGTGGACATCGAGCGCGAATCGGAGCTCGGTGGCCCGATCCACTCCAAGGGCGTGCTGATCCTCTCGGGGTTCGTGTCGGGTCGCTATGCCGCCTCCAGGCCGCTGTCGCTCGCTGCGAGCCTGGTGTTCGAGCAGAGCTACGGCGGCGTCGAAGGCGACAGCGCGTCCTCGGCCGAGCTCTATGCGCTACTCTCGGCGCTCGCCGACGCGCCGGCGAAGCAGTCGCTGGCCGTCACCGGTTCGGTCAACCAGCACGGCGACGTGCAGGCGATCGGCGGAGTCAACGAAAAGATCGAGGGCTTTTTCGACCTGTGTGCGGCGCGCGGGCTGAACGGAGAGCAGGGCGTGCTGATACCTGAGGCGAACCGCAGGAACCTGATGCTGCGCCACGACGTGGTCGATGCGGTCGCGGCGGGCAGGTTCCACGTCTACGCCGTATCGACGATCGACCAGGGCATCGAGATCCTGACCGGGGTGCCGGCCGGCGAGCGCGACGCCACGGGGCAATATGCGCCGGGAACCATCAACCACCGCGTCGAGCAGCGCCTGTCGGACTACGCCGAGCGGATGCGCAGCTTCGGTACCGGCGGCGCGCCACGCAGGATCTGGCGCAGGGAGCGGAAGAAATGACGCTGCGACGCATCGTCGTTGGGCTCGATCCCCGGCCTCAGGACCGCGTGGCGCTGGAGGCCACGGCAGAGCTCGCAGCCAGGCTGCAGGCCGAGCTCGTGGGACTGTTCGTCGAGGACATCGACCTGCTTAACCTCGCCGGATTGCCGTTTGCGCGCGAGGTCGGCTTTCCCTCGGCAACGACGCGCGCGCTCGACATCGAGGCAATGGAACGCTCGTTGCGCACGGTCGCCGGCAACGTGCAGCGCACCATGGCCGCGATCGCGGCCCGCGGTCTGGTACCGTGGTCGTTCCGGGTGACGCGGGGCGCCTTGATGAGCGAGCTCTGCGCTGGCGCGACGCAGGGCGATATCTTGGTGACCGGCGCGCTGCGCCTTGGCCTGCCCTCCTCCCTTTCAGTGCTGTGCTACGCGACCACGCCCCCCGAGCTCGTGGTGCCGGCCGCCGCGGCGCTGGCGCGCTCCACGGGGCGCGGCGTGGAAATCGTGCTGCTGGATGGCGACGACGCGGCCGCGAAGCGTTGGGAGAACACTGCGCGCGAGCTGCTCGCCGCACAGGGCGGCGACCTGCAAATGCGTACGGTGTCCGCGCCCGCCGGATCGGACAAACGCGGTGAAAAAGGAGGGTCACGCAGTGGCAATCGGTGAAATCTGCAATCGCGAAGTCGTGTTCACAAGACCGAACGAAAGCGTGCGGAGTGCGGCGCTCCTGATGCGCGAGCACCACGTCGGCAGCCTGGTGGTGGTCGACGAGGCGGGCGGCAGACGCATTCCCGCCGGAATCCTGACCGACCGAGATATCGCGGTCGGGGTGGTCGCGCTCGGACTGGATCCCGCGGCGACGCTGGTCGGGGCGGTAATGAGCCCGGAAGTGATCGTCGAGCGCGAGGACAGGGGTGTCGCCGAGACCGTCGCACTCATGCGGCAGAAAGGGCTGCGCCGCCTGCCCGTAGTCGACCGCGCGGGCAGCCTCGTGGGCCTCGTGTCGGCCGATGACCTGCTCGAGCTGCTGGCGGAGGAATTGACCGGTCTCGCGAGCATGGTGGCCCGCGAGCAACGTCGGGAAACCGAGCAGCGCCGCGCGCTGCCCTGAAGGCCCGGTCAGCCGCCGCGCCGCGCGCACCGGGCGTAGAGCTCGCGGAAGGTGCGCCCTTGGGGCGCGGGCATGTCCCGGCCGCGCGTCCAGCCGCCGCCGAAGGGCAGCCGGGAGATTCTGCCGGCGCTGCCGCCCAGCAGCTTGAGTACGCGGACCGCGATCCTGCTGCCGAGCGCGTAGAGGCGCGGCCGCGTGGCGGCGAACGCCCACAGCGCGAAGCCCGCGCGCTCGCGCCAGGGGCGCAGGCCGGCATCCATCTGCTTTTCGCGTAGCTTGCGCAACAGGTCCGGCAGCGGAATCCTCACCGGGCAGGCGACGTGGCAGGCGCCGCAAAGAGTGGCCGCCTGCGGCAGGTCAAGGGCCTGCTCGATGCCCTTGTAGACCGGGGTCAGCACTGACCCCATGGGCCCCGGATACACCCAGCCATAGGCGTGACCCCCGACCGCCTTGAACACCGGGCAGTGGTTCATGCATGCGCCGCAGCGGATGCAGCGCAGCATCTCCTGCATGTCGCCGCCGAGAAACTTCGTGCGTCCGGCATCGACCAGGATCACGTACATGTGCTCGGGGCCGTCGAGATCGCCCGGCCGCCGCGGCCCGGTGACGATACTGAAGTAGTTCTCGATCTCCTGTCCGGTTGCCGAGCGCGGTAGCACCCGATTGAGCGTCGACAGGTCCTCGAGGGTGGGGATGACCTTCTCGATACCGGTAATCGCAACATGCACCCTCGGCAACGTCGTGACCATGCGGCCGTTGCCCTCGTTGGTCACCAGCGCGACCGAACCGGTCTCGGCGACCAGAAAGTTGCCGCCGGAAATGCCGAGGTCCGCGCTGAGAAAATGACCCCTGAGCATCTCGCGTGCCTCGTTGGTCATCTCCCGGATGTCGTCCAGCTTCGGCCGATGGTGGTGCGCGGCGAACAGCTCTGCCACCTCTTCCTTGTCCTTGTGGATCGCCGGCGCGATGATGTGCGACGGCGGCTCGCCGGCAAGCTGGATGATGTACTCGCCGAGGTCGGTTTCCACAGGCATAACGCCGTTCGCCTGCAGCGCCTCGTTCAGCCCTGCTTCCTCGGACACCATGGACTTGGACTTGATGGCCTTCTTCACGCCGTGACGCCCGCAGATCTCGAGCACGTGGCGGCGGATCTCGTCCGCGTCGCGCGCCCATAGCACCCGGGTGCCCCGGCGCGTCGCCTCCTCCTCGAAGCGCAGCAGCCATACGTCGAGCATCGCGAGCCCCCGGTCGCGGATCGCCGCGCTCGCGACGCGCAATTCCTCGAACGCCTCGACCCCGTACGCCTCGCGCGCCGCGGCACGCTTGTCGGCGAAGCCGTTGCCGAAGCGCTTGAACACGCTCTGCAGCCTCGAATTGGCGAGCGCCCCGTGGGAGCGCGCCTTGAAATGCATCGACTGGATCTGCATCAGTCGCTCTCTCCGGCGAGCACCTCAGCCACATGCAGCACGCGCGTCCTGTCGTCGCCGCGCCGACGCAGCCGGCCCTCGATGTTGAGCATGCAGCCCAGATCCCCGAGCACCACCGCATCGGTTCCGGCCGCCGTGATGCTCTCGCATTTGGCTTCTGCGATCGCGGCGGAGATCTCGCCGAACTTGATGGAGAACGTGCCGCCGAAGCCGCAGCACTCCTCGCAGCCCTTCATCTCCCTCAAGGTAACGCCGGGCATGCGGGCAAGCAGGCGGCGCGGCTGTTCCTTGACGCCCAGCTCGCGCAGGCCCGAGCACGAATCGTGGTAGGTGACCGTGCCTCGGAACGTTCCGGGCGGCCGCTCCATTCCGGCCACGTTGGCGAGGAAGTCCGTAAGCTCCCAGGTCCGCTCGGCGAGGCGTTCCGCGCGAGCGAGCCATGCACCCTCTCCGGGGAAAAGCTCCGCATAGTGCGTCTTGATCATGCCGGCACAGGAGCCGGAAGGCGCCACGACGTGGTCGAACGGCTCGAATTCAGAGATCGTCTTCTCGGCGAGGGCGCGCGCCGAGGCGCGCTCACCCGAGTTCCAGCCCGGCTGCCCACAGCAGGTCTGCGTCGCGGGCACGTGCACCTCGAAGCCAGCGTCTTCGAGCAGCTTCAGCGCCGCGAACCCGATGCGCGGCCGCATCATGTCCACAAGGCAGGTGACGAACAGACCGACGCGGCGCCCGGCTCTCATGCAGGGATGGGACTTGTTGTTCGGAACGGCTGCGAACGAGCGCGAAGAATAGCACACCCCCTCGCTCCATTTCACATCGTGGGATAAAATCCGCGGCTCGCTTCGACCCCCTTTTGCAACGACTCCGTGGCAACGACTAAGGACGACCAGAAGAGCCCGATCCAGGTGATCGAGCGCATGATGAGGCTGCTCGACGTGCTCGCCGAACACCCCGAGCCGCTCGGCCTGAAGCAGGTCGCCCAGTACACGGGGTTGCACCCTTCCACTGCGCACCGCATCCTTTCTGCGATGGCAGCCGACCGGCTGGTCGATCGCATCGAGCCAGGCAGCTACCGACTCGGAATGCGGCTGCTCGAGCTCGGCAATCTGGTCAAGTCGCGCATCAGCGTGCGTGAGCTCGCCCTGCCCGTGATGCGCGAGCTGCACGCCCAGACCGGTGAAACGGCCAACCTCTCGGTACGGCACGACGACGAGATCGTGTACGTCGAACGCACCTCCGCGGGACGCTCCGCGATGCGCATTGTGCATGCGATCGGCACCCGCGCACCGCTGCACGTCACCGCCGCCGGAAAGCTGTTCCTGCTCGAGGAAGGTTTCGCCAAGTTGCGCGACTACGGTAAGCGCACCGGCCTCGCGCCCCACACCAAGAACTCTCTGAGCAACGTCGCGCTCCTCGAGCGCGACCTGGAGCGCATCCAGCGCCAGGGCTATGCGACCGACAACGAGGAAGCGGAGATCGGCGTGCGCTGCGTAGCCGCCGGCGTACGCGACGACGCCGGACACCTGATCGCGGCGCTGTCGCTGTCGACGCCCGCCGATCGGATGAAGGCGAGCTGGGGCCCGCTCGTGAAGGAAGCTGCCGAGCGCATTTCGCGCGCCATCGGGCACCGGCCCGCGGCGCGCATCGGCGCCGCCTAGGGATCAGTCATTCCGCGACCAGGCCGTGCAGTGAAAACATTCCACGGCGGTCACACCAGACCCTAGCGCCGCGGAACCCCGCCTCGGCCGCGAGGACGCGGAATTCATCGATCGAGTACTTGCTGGAATTCTCGGTGTGTATCGTTTCGCCGGCTTCGAACTCGAAGCGGTGAGGGCCGATGCGCACCACCTGCCTGCCGAGCGATACCAGATGCATTTCCACGCGCCCCTGGGACGCGTTGTAGAAGGCGTAGTGGCGGAAGCGCCGCAGATCGAAGTCGCCGTCGAGCTCGCGGTTGATCCTGGCCAGCAGGTTGAGGTTGAACGCCGCGGTCACACCGCGGGCGTCGTTGTAGGCCGCGTGCAGCACGTTGGCGTCCTTTTTCAGGTCGACGCCGACCAGCATCGCGCCGCGGGCCCCGACCCGACCGCGCGACATGCGGAGGAACGCCTCGGCATCCGCCGCAGACAGGTTGCCGATGGTCGATCCGGGAAAATAGACGACCCGCCGGGTCCTGCGGCCACGCCGAAACAGCGGCAGCTTGTGCGGCCGCGAGAAGTCGCCGACCACACCGGCGATCTCCAGCCAGGGAAACTCGCGCGCGAGTCGCCGGGCCGCGTCGGACAGTGCCGCCTCGGAGATGTCCACCGGAATGTATCGCGCCGGGCGCAGCCGTTCGAGAAGCAGCCGCGTCTTGATGCCCTCGCCGCTGCCATACTCGATCAGCTCGCAACCCTCGCCCACGAAGCGGGCGATTTCATTCAGGTTCTGCCGCAGGAGCGAGAGCTCGGAGCGCGTCGGATAGTACTCGCGCAGACGGCAGATCCGCTCGAAGAGACGGCTGCCTTCGCTATCGTAGAAATACTTCGGGAGGAGGGTCTTCTGCGGGAGCGACAGTCCCGCGATGACGTCGTCGAGAAAGTCTTCTGCGGCGAGCGTCGCGCCGAAAAACCGTACCGCGCCAGTCGCGCCGGCCGGCCTCAGCCGCGGCGATTCACGGACGCGCTGCTTTCGAGCCACTTGCGGATGCGGTTGGCGTCGCCGAGTCGCGAGTACTTGCCCCACGAATCAAGCAGCACGACGATCAGGTCCTTCGAGGCGACCGTCACACGCATCACCAGACAACGTCCGGCTTCGCTGATGTAGCCGGTCTTGGACAGACCGATGTCCCAGTGCGGGTTGCGCACCAGGCGGTTGGTGTTCGAGTAAGAAAGCTTCCGTCCCCGAACCCCCCGCACCTCCGCGTGCTCGCGGGTTGTGTACTCGCGGATCAGCGGATATCCGGCCGCAGCTTTCACCAGCTTCGCGAGATCCTGCGCGCTCGAGACATTGCCCGAATCGAGGCCCGTTGGATCGACGTAATGCGTGTCGTCCATGCCGAGCTGGCGCGCCTTGTGGTTCATGGCGGCGACGAATTCCTCGGTGCCTCCCGGATAGGTGCGCGCAAGTGCGGCGGCGGCCCGGTTCTCCGAAGCCATGAGCGCGATCAGCAGCAGCTGGTCGCGCTTCAGCCGCGAACCCGGAAGCAGTCGGGAGTGCGTGCCTTTCAGCCGGTCGATGTCGTCTCGGCTCACCACGATCTCCTCCTGCAGGTCGAGCCCGCGATCGAGGATGACCATGGCGGTCATCAGTTTGGTGATCGAAGCGATCGGAAGGACTGCGTCGGAATTCTTCTCGAGGATCGTCTTCCCGCTGTCGGCGTCCTGCACCAGCGCGACTGAGGAACGCAGGAAGACGTTCTTGCGGTGCCCGAGTTCGTCGGAAGACTTCCCGTTCCGCTCGCCTGCGTGCGCGAAGCCCACCGTTAGCGCGAACACCGCGAGCAAGGCGAATAGGGCCACGATTTTTTCGAGGTGATGGAGCTTGCGTTCTTGCATACGTGGTTTGCGCGCGCTTGTGAGGTTTTTCGCGAGTCTATAGCACTGTTCAAAGAAAACGCAAGTAAAAATAAGGGGTTCCCCGAAACTTCCTAGAAAGAGCGTGAAATATGACCCGCTCTATGCAGCCTTGACCCGCTCCAAGGTCTCCTCGGCCCGGGCCGCTTCCTGCTGGAGCGCCCACATGCGGGCGTATTCGTCGTCGGCGGCGAGCAATTCGCGGTGCGTGCCGCGCTCGATGATGCGGCCCTGGGCGAGCACCAGGATCTGGTCGGCATCCATGACCGTCGAGAGGCGGTGCGCGATCACCAGCGTCGTACGCCCTTCGGAGATGCGTGCGAGCTCGGCCTGAATCGCCTTCTCGGACTTGGAATCGAGCGCCGAGGTCGCCTCGTCGAAGATCAGGATGCGGGGATTCTTGAGCAGCGCGCGGGCGATGGCCACGCGCTGTTTCTCGCCGCCCGAGAGCTTCAGCCCGCGCTCGCCGACCATGGTGTCGTACCCTAAGGGCAGCGATTCGATGAAGTCGTGGATGTGCGCAGCTCGCGCGGCTTCCGCGACTTCGGCGTCCTGCGCGCCAGGGCGGCCGTAGCGGATGTTGTAGCGGATCGTGTCGTTGAACAGCACCGTGTCCTGCGGCACGATGCCGATGGCCGCGCGCAACGACTGCTGCTTGACCTCCCGTATGTCGACCCGGTTGACCAGGATCGCCCCGCCGCTGATGTCGTAGAAGCGATACAGCAGGCGCGCGAGGGTCGATTTTCCGGACCCGGAGTGACCGACCACCGCGACGCGGCGCCCGGCGGGTATGGTGAAGCTCACTTGGTGAAGGATCGAGCGCGCCGCCTCGTACGAGAAGTCCACCTCAAGGAACTCCACCGTCGCCGGACCGGGCGGGACCTCGATGGCGCCGGGCCGATCCCCGACGTCGCGGTGCTCGGCGAGTAGCCGGAACATCCGGTCGATGTCGAGCAGCGCCTGTTTGATCTCGCGGTACACCATGCCAAGGAAATTGAGCGGGATGTACAGCTGGATGAGCAGGCCGTTCACCAGCACCAGGTCGCCGAGGGTGAATGCCTGCTTCACCACGCCTTCGGCGGCGAGATACATCAGCGCCGTCACGGCGAGCGCGATGATGAAGGCCTGGCCGATGTTTAGCAGACCGAGCGAGGCCTCGTTCTGCACCGCGGCGTTCTCGTACTTGCGCAGGTTCTCGTCATAGCGGCGCGCCTCGAACTCCTCGTTGCCGAAGTACTTTACGGTCTCGTAGTTGAGCAAGCTGTCGATGGCGCGCGCATTGGCCTTCGAGTCGAGCTCGTTGGCATGACGCCTGATCTCCATACGCCATTCGGTCACCAAAACGGTAAACGCGAGGTAGACCACCACTGCGCCGAACGTGATGGCGGCGAAGCGCCAGTCGAATTTCTTGAGCAACACCGCGGCGACCAGCACGAACTCGAGGATCACCGGGATGATTGAGAACAGCAGATACGACAGCAGCGTCGAGATACCACGCGTGCCGCGCTCGATATCGCGCGACATGCCGCCGGTCTGGCGCTCGAGGTGGAAGCGGAGCGACAGCGAGTGCAGATGGCGGAACACGCCCAGCGCGACACGCCGGATGGCGCGCTGGGTGACGCGCACGAACACGACGTCGCGCAATTCGGCGAACAGCGTCGTGGAGAAGCGCAGGATGCCGTAGACCGCGAGCAACGCGAGGGGCACCGCCAGCACCGCCGTGCGCGGATCCAGCCCGTCGACCACTTCCTTCATGACCAGGGGCACGCCGACGTTGGCGAACTTGGCGCAGGCGAGGAACGTCAGGGCGGCAGCGACACGCCACTTGTACTCTAGGAGATAGGGAACCAGCAGCCGCAGGGTGCGCCACTCGGTTCCGGAAAGCCGCTCCGTCGGGGCGGACTGATGCGAGCGTCGGGCCATGGCGAGCCCGGCATTCTAAGCGCTAAGCGTCGGGCTTTTCCTTCCCGGCGCGGTGCAAAAGGCCCAACAGCGCCAGCAACAACCCTCCCGCACAGTACACGTCCAGGACGAGTGGCAGCAGGACCCACAGCCAGGGCCAGTGCAGGGCGTAGGCATGCTTGAGCGCCCAGCCCACAGTGAAGAACGCGGCGAGCGAGCCCGCTACCCCCGGCAGGAACGGGATTCCCGCGACACCAGTTCCCCGCGGCCGGCCACGCCTGGCGGCGCGCCAGACCTGGAAGTTCATGGCGGCTCCGCCGACGAAGAACAACCAAGCCATCGACAACAGGATGATTCCGAGAAATGAAACGCCGGTCACCGGCCGATCTCCAGAATGCGAGCCGCCGACGAAGGTTCGCATAGCCGACCAACGCTCGCCACCGGTTGACGCCGCCCCTTCGGGGCTCTTATCATTCAAACGTTCGTTTAAATCTTGCCCTGATCCTCATGTCCCTGAGCGCCCTCAAGCCCCAGCACGAAACGCGCACCCGCATTCTCGACGCCGCCGAGGAGCTGTTCATGCTGCACGGATTCGAGGCAACCTCGATGCGACTGCTCACTTCCACCGCCGGGGTCAACTTGGCGGCAGTGAACTATCACTTCGGCTCCAAGGACGCACTCATCGAGGCACTGTTCCGTAGAAGGCTGGACCCGATGAATGCGGAGCGTCTCGAGGCGCTCGACGCGCTGGAGCGCGGCACGAAGGAGCAGCCGCTTGCGCCCGAGCAGATCATTCGGGCATTCGTGCGCCCCAGCCTGCGCATGATCGAAAACGCGTCCGGGGGACGCAACTTCATCCGCCTGCTCGGGCGCACCTACACCGAACCGGCGGCCCCGATCCGCGCCTTGATCGGCCAGTTGTACGCGCCGACGATGGAGCGCTTCAAGCAGGCGTTCGTCAATGCGCTGCCAGAGCTGCCACGCGACGAACTCGTATGGCGGATGCACTTCATGTTCGGCACCCTGTCCTACACGCTCGCGGCAACCGACACCGTGCAACTGATCGCAGGCTGCAAGCCCGAGGACCGCTACAACGCCCAATTACTCGAAGACCGGCTCGCCGCATTTCTGACCGCCGGCCTGCTCGCGCCGCTGCCGCAGCACCGAAACGTCAGGAAAGCCGCCTAGAAACCGGAGGTGATCATGCTCGCACTCATACTCGTTGCCATTGCCCTTGTGCTGGTCCTCGGCTACCTGCAGCTGCCGATCCTTGCATGGACCGTGGCCTTCGGCGCACTGAGCGCCTGGTTTGCCGCGGCCGCCGGACTCGGGGCGACTGCCAGCGCCGTTTTCGCGGTGGCGTTCATCGCGATCGCAGGGCTCCTCAACGTGCCGGCCCTGCGCCGCACGCTGCTGACCGGCCCGCTCCTCGGGATGTTTCGCCGCGTCCTGCCGGACATGTCGCAGACCGAGAAGGAGGCGATCGACGCGGGTACGGTGTGGTGGGACGCCGACCTGTTTTCCGGCAAGCCGCGCTGGGACAAGCTGCTCGCCACGCCGGCACCCAGGTTGACGCCCGAAGAGCAGGCGTTCGTCGACGGGCCCTGCGAGGAGCTGTGCGCGATGTGCGACGACTGGGAGGTCACCCACGAGCGCCAGGACCTGCCGCCGAAGGTCTGGCAGTTCATCAAGGACAAGGGGTTTCTCGGGATGATCATCCCGAAGAAGTACGGAGGGCTCGAATTCTCGGCCTTGGCGCACTCCGCGGTCGTAATGAAGCTCTCGACACGCTGCCAGGCCGCGGCCGTGACGGTGATGGTACCGAACTCGCTCGGTCCGGCCGAGTTGCTGCTTCACTACGGCACCGACGAGCAGAAGAACTACTACCTGCCCCGCCTTGCGAAGGGGCTCGAGATCCCCTGCTTCGCGCTGACCAGCCCCGAGGCGGGATCGGACGCCGCGTCGATTCCCGACTACGGGGTCGTGTGCAAGGGCAGCTACCAGGGCAAGGAAGTGCTCGGAATGCGCGTCAGCTGGGACAAGCGCTACATAACGCTCGGGCCGGTCGCGACCGTGCTCGGCCTCGCATTCCGCCTCTACGATCCCGATCGCTTGCTCGGTGGCGCGCAGGACCTCGGCATCACCTGCGCTCTCGTTCCGACGAATCATCCCGGCGTGAACATCGGCCGGCGCCATCTCCCGCTCAACGCGGTATTCCAGAACGGTCCCAACTCGGGCAAGGACGTCTTCATGCCGATCGATTGGATCATCGGCGGAAAGGAGTACGCCGGCAAAGGCTGGATGATGCTGATGAACAGCCTCGCCGCGGGCCGCTCGATTTCCCTGCCGACCTCCTCGGTAGGCGGCGCCAAGGCGATGGCGCGCTATACGGGGGCTTACGCGCGCGTGCGCAGCCAGTTCAGGACCCCGATCGGAATGCTCGAGGGCGTAGAAGAAGCGCTGGGGCGGATCGCCGCGAACTGCTACATGATGGACGCAACGCGAATCATGACCGCTGGGGCGGTCGATGCGGGCGAAAAGCCCGCCGTGATTTCGGCGATCGCCAAGTACCACATGACCGAGCGGGTGCGAAAGGTGATCGATGACGCTATGGATATCCACGGCGGCAAGGGGATCTGTCTCGGCCCGAACAACTGGGTCGGGCGCGGGTATCAGGTCGTACCGGTGGGCATCACCGTGGAAGGCGCAAACATCCTCACCCGCAGCCTGATCATCTTCGGCCAGGGCGCGATCCGCTGCCATCCCTACGTACTGCGCGAGATGCGCGCGGCGAAGGAGATGAGCGGCGAGCAGGCTACCCGCGAGTTCGACGACGCGTTCACCTCGCACGTCGGCCACGTCGTGTCCAACGGCGTGCGCGCCTTCGTGCACGGCCTGACGGGCGCGCGCCTGGCGCGGGTCCCCGCCGGCGCAGCGCGGGAAACCGCGCGCTACTACCAACGCGTGTCGCAGCTCTCGGCCGTCTTTGCATTTCTCGCGGATATGTCGATGATGGCCCTGGGCGGCGCGCTCAAGCGCAAGGAAAAGCTCTCGGCGCGGCTCGGTGACGTGCTGTCGATGATGTATCTGGTGTCAGCTACGCTCAAGCGCTACGAGGACCAGGGCCGCACGAAGGAGGACTTGCCGCTGCTGCACTGGTCGGTGCGCGATGCACTCTGGCAGGCCCAGCAGGCGATCGACGCCGTGTACGCCAATTTCCCAGTCAAACCGCTGCGCCGGTTGCTTCGCTGGACCGTGTTCCCCCTGGGCACGCCATTCCGGGCGCCCAAAGACGCTCACAACCACGAGTGCGCCAGGCTGGTGCTAGAGCCGGGCGCAGCGCGCGAGCGCCTCACCGAGGGAATGTACGTCCCGAAAGACCAGTCCGACGCGACCGGGGTACTCGAAGCGGCGTTTCGCGCCACCATCGCGTGCGAGCCGATCGAAAAGAAGATCCGGGAAGCGGTGCGCAGCGGCAGGCTGCAAACGCGAGCGGGCACGGACAGCGCAGTGCCGGCGCGCGAACTCGGCGTGATAAGCGCCGACGAGCTCGCGCTGTGGCAGGCGAAGGAGACGCTACGCAAGGAGGTGATCAAGGTGGACGATTTCCCGCAGGACTTCGGCCGCGCCGAGATCCTGCAGAAGCAAGCGCAAAGCGCCCCGCTCAAGGCAAAGGCCGCCTGACTATGTACTCAAAGCCAATCTATGCCGTCGACGGTGTGCGCACACCGTTCCTGAAGGCGAGGAACCGTCCCGGGCCGTTCGCGGCGAGCGACCTCGCAACCCAGGCCGGTCGCGCATTGCTCATGCGGCAGAAATTCGAGCCGGCCGAGCTCGACGAGGTCATTCTCGGCTGCGCGGCGCCCTCGGTCGACGAAGTGAACATCGGCCGCGTGGTAGCGCTACGCATGGGTTGCGGTCAGAAAGTTCCGGGCTGGACGGTGATGCGGAATTGCGCTTCGGGCATGCAGGCGCTCGACTCGGGTATCGCCAACATCCTGGCGGGGCGGTCGCAGTTGGTGCTCGCCGGTGGCGTTGATGCGCTCTCGCGCGCGCCGCTGCTTTATGCCGACGCCATGGTGCAGTGGTTCGCCGACATGGCCACGGCTAAGACCGCGGGGCAGAAGGCGGCCATGTTCGCAAGGCTGCCGCTGAGGACGTTGCTCGCCCCGGTCATCGGCATCATGAAGGGGCTCACCGACCCGATGGTCGGCCTTTTGATGGGTCAGACCGCGGAGAATCTCGCCTACCGCTTTGGCATCACGCGCGAGCACATGGACGAGTTCTCGCTCCGCAGCCACGAGCGGATCGCGGCGGCGCAGGACGCCGGTCACCTCGCCGCAGGCGGCGGCGAACTCGAGGCGCTCTACGACCGCGACGGCACCGCCTACACGCTCGATGACGGCGTGCGGCGCGACGTATCGCTCGAGAAGCTCGCCAAGCTGAAGCCGTTCTTCGATCGCAAGTACGGCAACGTGACCCCGGGAAACAGCTCGCAAATCACGGACGGCGCCGCGTGGCTGATCCTCGCGTCGGAGGAAGCGCTGCGGCGACACGCCCTCGAGCCGATCGGCCGCATCGTCGATTCCGAGTGGGCGGGGCTAGACCCGGCACAGATGGGGCTGGGACCGGTGCATGCGGCGACGCCGATCCTCAAGCGCCATGGGCTCGCCCTCGACGACCTCGATTACTGGGAGATCAACGAGGCGTTCGCCGCGCAGGTGCTGGCCTGCCTCGCAGCATGGAAGGACGACCGCTACTGCCGCGACGAGCTCGGGCTGGAAGGCGCCATGGGCACGCTCGACGAAACGAAGCTCAACGTCGACGGCGGCGCCATCGCGCTCGGCCACCCGGTGGGAGCCTCGGGCGCGAGAATCGTTCTGCACCTGCTCAAGACGCTCAAGCGCAAGGGAGCGCAGCGCGGCATCGCCTCGATCTGCATTGGCGGCGGGCTGGGCGGTGCAATGCTCGTGGAGGCTCTGTGAAGCACTGGCGTCACGAGCAGGACCCCGCCGGACTGGCGTGGCTCGTGTTCGACAAGCAGGGCGAATCGACCAACACTTTCTCGCGCGGCGCGCTCGAGGAGGCCATCTCCGCACTCGAGGAGATCGCGGCCGCGCGCCCGAAGGGGCTGATCGTTCGCTCCGCGAAGGAGAATTTCATCGCGGGTGCGGACGTCAACGAGTTCGTCAACTTCAAGACCACGCAAGAGGCTGTCGAATTTACGCGCCTGGGCTGGGACATGACGCAAATGCTGCGCAACCTGCCGTTCCCGACGACAGCGATGATCAACGGATTCTGCATGGGCGGAGGCCTCGAGCTGGCCCTTGCCTGCCGCTATCGCGTGGCGCTGGACGATCCGAAGACGCGCTTCGCGTTCCCCGAGGTCATGCTCGGCATCTGGCCATTCTGGCACGGACTGCAATGGCTGCCCAAACTCATCGGGCCGGCGGCGGCCATGGACATGCTGCTCACCGGGCGGACGGTCGACGTGCGCCGCGCCAAGCGCGTCGGTCTCGTCGACGAGGCGGTGCCGCTCAGGATCCTGCAGAACACGGCGCGTATGGTGACGCTCGCCGCGCGCCCTCCGCGCAAACCGCCGCTCCTGCAGCGCTTCATGCTATCGGCCCCCGGACGCAGGCTAGTGGTCGCCCAAGCGAGAAAGCAGGTCCGCAAGCGTGCGCGGCGCGAGCACTACCCCGCGCCGCACGCGATCCTCGACGCGTGGCTCAAGTACGACGGCGACCCGTTCGTCGAGCCAAACGACCCGACCTGCTCGATCAAGGCGCTGTCCGAGCACCCGACGACGCGCAACCTGATCCGCGTGTTCTTTCTCCAGGAACGGCTCAAGTCCGCGGGCAAAGCCTCCAGCTTCACTGCCCGGCGCCTGCACGTCGTCGGCGCCGGCGTCATGGGCGGCGACATTGCGGCCGTGTGCGCGATGCGCGGACTGACGGTCACGCTGCAGGACACTTCGCCGGAGCGTATCGCGCCGGCGATCAAGCGGGCGGCGAAGTTCTTCGAGCGGAGACTGCGCGACAAGCGGCGCGTACGCGACGCGCTCGACCGGATGGTGCCCGATGTCGAAGGCCGCGGTGCCCCGCATGCGGACGTCATCATCGAGGCGATTTTCGAGGACCTCGACGCCAAGCGCGCGCTGTTCGCGCGGCTCGAGCGGGTGGCCAAGCGGGACGCAATCCTCGCGTCGAACACCTCCAGCCTGAAGCTCGCCGACATCGCCACGGCGCTGGACAATCCCGCCCGGTTGGTCGGAATCCACTTCTTCAACCCGGTGCCGCAGATGATGCTGGTCGAAGTGGTGGCGGGAGCGAAGACCGATCCCGGGCTCGCCGACGCGGCGGCGGCGTTCGTACGGCAGATTGACAAGCTTCCGCTACCGGTCAAGGATTCTCCGGGCTTTCTGGTCAACCGCGTGCTCGGCCCTTACATGCAGAACGCGTTCAAGCTGCTCGACGAAGGCAAGCGGCCGGAGGCCATCGATGCCGCGATGGAAGCCTTCGGCATGCCGATGGGACCGATCGAGCTGGCCGATACCGTCGGGCTCGACATCTGCCTTGCCGCGGGCAAAGAGCTGGCGAGGAAAGGCGCCGGCGAGGCCCAAGCCCCGAAGGTGCTGCTGGACAAGGTCGCGCTCGGGCAGCTAGGCAAGAAGACCGGCCAGGGCCTCTACCGCTATGAGAAGGGAAAGCCCGTCAAGGAAGCTTCCCGGTCGTCACCACCGCAAGAGCTGATCGATTCGCTGATCGGCCCGTATCTCGACGAGGCCGAGGCAGTGCTCGCCGACGGTATCGTCGCCGACGCCGACCTGATCGACGCAGGCCTGATCTTCGGCACCGGCTTCGCGCCATTCAGGGGCGGGCCGCTGCACTATCTTGCCGAGAAGAAACGCTAGATGGGCAAGGCCTCGCACCAGCCGCCGGGGCTGAAACTGCCCAAGGGCAGAATTCCAGCGCTGCGCGTGGTGCCGATGCCGGCAGATGCCAACCACAACGGCGACATCTTCGGCGGCTGGATCATGTCGCAGGTCGACGTCGCCGGCGGCACCGTCGCGGGCCGCCTGGCGCGAGGCCGCGTCGCCACCGTAGCGGTCAATTCGTTCGTTTTCAAGCAACCGGTGCAGATCGGTGACGTTCTTTCCTTCTACGCGGACGTGGTCCGGGTTGGCACAACTTCGATCACCGTCAACGTTGAGGTCTACGCCGAGCGGCGCCCTGCCGATCCCAAGGTGGTGAAGGTGACGGAAGCGACGCTCACCTATGTCGCGATCGACCCGCAGGGAGCGCCGCGCGCGATCCCGAAGTGATGGCCGCGGAACCGGTCGAGTTCGCAGCGCGCGATGGCCTGCAGATCGGCGGCACGCTGTTTCGCGCTTCTGCGCCCGCCGCGCGGGCGGTACAGGTCCAGGCCGCGGCCGGGGTGCCGCAAGAGTACTACGCGAAATTTGCCGCTTACCTCGCCTCGCGCGGCTTCACCGTACTGACCTTCGACTACCGAGGCATCGGCCGCTCGCGTGCGGGTGCTCTGCGTGGCCTGCGCGCGCACATGCGCGACTGGGCGCTGCTCGACGCGGCGGGAGGGCTCGACTTGCTCTCCCAGGTCGCGCCCGCTGCGCGGCAGCTGATCGTCGGCCATAGCTTTGGCGGTGTCTGCACCGCGCTGCTGCCGCAGGCGCCGGAGATTGCCGCCGTGCTGATGGTTGGTTCGCAAAGCGGCTACTGGCGCCACTGGCCACCCCTCGCGCGGTGCGGGATGTGGCTCGCCACGCACGCGGTCCTTCCGTTCGTGCCGCGGCTACTCGGCTACTTCCCGTCCTCGCGCCTCGGCTTCGGCGAGGATCTCCCGGCAGGCGTGGCAATCGAATGGGCGAGCTGGTGCCGCCACCCCCGGTATCTGGTTGGCGCGCTCGGCGCGCAGGACCGCTTCGCGCGCTTTAACGCGCCACTTCGCGCGATCGCGGCGACCGACGACGCCTTCGCACCGCCGCGCGCCGCGCGGGCGCTGCTCGATCTCTATCCGTCGGCGCGGCGCGAGCTACGGCAGGTCGCCCCGCGCGACGCCGGGGTCGAGAGAATCGGGCATTTCGGCTATTTCCGCGAGCGCTTTCGCGACACGCTGTGGCGCGAGGCGGCCGACTGGCTCGCGCTGCAATGACTTCTGGACGGGCGGGCGACGCGTCGGCGGCACGCCACGCGCACGTTCTGACCGTCCCGGACGGCGCGCGCATCGCCTACGCGCGATCCGGTGCGCAGGGCGGGCGGGCGCTGGTGCTGTTGCATGGCGCCGCCAGCAACATGAGCCGCTGGTCGGAATTCGTCGCGCAGACCTCGCTTGGCGACTCCTGGGCGCTGCTGCGGCTCGACCTGCGCGGCCAAGGACGCTCCGTGCACCGGGGACGCATCGGCATGACCGAGTGGTGCGCCGATCTCGCGGCGATCCTGCGGGCCGAGGGCATTTCGCGGGCGATCGTCGTCGGCCATTGCCTGGGCGCGAACATCGCGCTCCAGTTCGCCTCGCGTTACCCGGAGAGGGTCGCAGGCGCGGTGCTGATCGAGCCGATGCCGCCCGGGGCGCTCGCCGGCACGATGCGGCGCGTAGCGCGGCTGCGGCCACTTCTCGTCGCGGCCGCCTTGCTCACGCGCGCGCTGAACGCGTTAGGACTCCACCGTCGCCGACTCGCCGGGCTGGACTTGGAGCAGCTCGATCGCGAAACGCGCGCCGCGCTCGCGGCCGGCCCGCAGGGCGAAGCCGTGCTCGCGCGCTACGCCTCGCCGCTCGCGGACCTGCGCAGCACGCCGAGCGGCGCCTATTTCCAAGCTCTGGTCGCGGTCACTGTGGCGTTGCCAGACCTGACGGGCGTGGCCGCGCCGGTGCTCGCCCTGCTGTCGGCGCGCAGCACCTTCACCGACCCCGAGCGTACCCGCGAAGCGCTGCGCGCGCTGCCCGACTGCGAGATCGTCGAGCTCGATGCGCGCCACTGGATTCCGACCGAGCAGCCGCGAGCGATGCGCGCGGCGATCGAAGCCTGGGTCGCGCGCAGATTCCCGAGCGGCGACTAGCCGCCGCCCAGACCGGGAAAGAGCTGAACCAGCCCCGCCGCCATCGTCTGGATGGCGATCGCGGCGAGCAGCAATCCGAGGAGACGCGTCGCGATGTTGAGCCCCGTCGTGCCCATGCGCGGCGCGAGCGCATGCGCGAAGCGAAGCACGACCCAGAGCAGAGCGCACACCAGCGCTATACACAGGACCATCGCAGCCAAATGCGCGACCCCGTGCGCTTGCGCCGCGATGATCGTGGTGCCGATCGCTCCCGGGCCCGCGAGTAGCGGTACCGCGAGCGGCACTACTCCCGAGAGTTCTCCGGCCTCCAACTCCTCGGCCTCCGCCGCGGACTGGCGCAAGCCCCCGGCGCGCGCGTTCAGCATCGCAAGCGCCATCAACAGCAGCACCAAGCCGCCCCCCACGCTGAACGCTGGCAAGCTCGCGCCGATGAGGCGCAGCAGACCCTCGCCGAAGAGCGCCGATCCCGCGAGCACGCCGAACACGGTAAGCGCAATCACGCGCGCCAGCGCGACGCGTTCCGCCGGTGCGCGCGACGCCGTGACGCCGACGAAGATCGGCAGCGCGAGAAACGGGTCGAGGACCGCCGTCAGGGTGACCGCGTAGCGCAGATACTCCCCGAACGGCGCAAGCTCGTGCACCGGCCGGCGCTACTTCTTGGCTCGCGCCAGCATCGCCTCCTGCGCGGCCTTGCGGTCCGCGCTTACCCTGGCGAATGCCGGCCGTTCGCCGAGCATCTTGATGTAGGGCTTGACCGGAAGGTCCTCGAGGAAGTCGCGTCCGAAGGCCATCTTGCTGATCATCGATACCAGCGGCAGGTGGACGTAGGCCGCGCAGTCTGCGAGCGTCAGCTCCTTGCCGGCGACATAGGGGTCGAAAGTGGCGCGGGTCGCGAATGCGCGCACGCCCTTCGCGAGGTCGCGCTCAACCTCCTTCTTGGTCTCGTCCGAGACCTTGCCGCCGAAGAAGTACTCTCTGTACAGGCGCCGCGCCGCAAGCTCCATGTGGAGCTCGATGTACTGGATCAACTCGCGCACCTTCGCTCTGGCGAGAGGGTCCGATGGGTACAGCGGCTTTTGCCGATGGGTGTCCTCGAGGTACTCGCAGATCACCTGCGATTCCGTGAGGATCGAACCGTCGACCTCGAGGAACGGCACCTTGCCGAGCGGCGAGCGTGTCAGGAAATCGTCCTTCTGCGACGGCGCGCAGCTCGCATCCTCCTCGAACGCCACGCCCTTCTCGAGCAGCGCGATGCGCACCTTGTTGTGATAGTTGCTGACGTGGAATCCGCACAGCTTGAGCATGGGTTCTCCTTGGTTCGAT